>Ga0081539_10001688_pt1 | contig 35627 bp, 28 predicted proteins | sample TabmetS4T2R2_FD_71023 | JGI IMG/M metagenome (GOLD analysis project Ga0081539, IMG submission 71023) | Tabebuia heterophylla rhizosphere microbial communities from the University of Puerto Rico - S4T2R2 | ecosystem: Host-associated > Plants > Roots > Rhizosphere ... | reverse complement strand
GGGATTACAACTTTACCTTTTCCTGTAGCCGGTACGGGAATCGAACCCGTCTTTCCTCCGTGAAAGGGAGATGTCCTAGCCGATAGACGAACCGGCCGTTCGTTTATTGGGAGCGCAAAAATAGTTGCCATTTCGATTTCGGCAAAATCTTTTTAATGGTGTCAGACACCTTTCAGGTGTGCAGACACCAACTGCCTTCTGAAACCTGCTGCTGCACAATGTTTCAGCAGATGAACGAAATGCGACGCAAGGGACGATGCCACAACGAACCACAGCCCGTACCCAAAAAAATATCACAACATTTAACATCAATACTTGTAAATTCGCACCGCTTTTTTTAAAACTAAAACACAAAACAAATGAGCACAGTAAAAGTTGCGATCAACGGTTTTGGAAGAATTGGTCGCTTGGTTTATCGTCAGATTTATAACATGGAAGGCATTGAGGTGGTTGCAATAAATGATTTAACAAGCCCCAAAGTGTTGGCGCATCTTTTAAAGTACGACAGTGCGCAGGGACGCTTTAACGAAGATGTGAAATCAACCGAAGACGCGATTGTTGTAAACGGTGAAGAGATAAAAATTTATGCTCAAAAAAATCCTGCTGAAATTCCTTGGGGTACACACAATGTTGATGTGGTGCTCGAGTGCACAGGATTTTTTACCGATAAAGCAAAAGCCGAAGCGCATTTGAAAGCGGGCGCAAAACGTGTGGTGATTTCTGCACCGGCAACCGGCGATTTAAAAACGATTGTTTTCAACGTCAATCATAACACGCTCGACGGCAGCGAAACGATTATCAGTTGCGCGTCTTGTACAACAAACTGTTTGGCGCCAATGGCAGATACGCTCGATAAGGAGTTTGGGATTGTGATGGCTTTAATGACAACGATTCACGCTTATACAAATGATCAGAACACTCAGGATGCACCTCATGCAAAAGGCGATTTGCGCCGCGCAAGAGCTGCTGCTGTAAACATTGTTCCCAACAGCACCGGCGCTGCAAAAGCGATTGGTCTTGTGTTGCCCAATCTTAAGGGCAAGCTCGATGGCACTGCGCAACGTGTTCCTACCATTACCGGTTCTGTGACCGAGCTTACAAGCATCCTCAACAAAAAAGTTACCGCCGAAGAAGTGAATGCCGCTATGAAAGCCGCAAGCAACGAAAGCTATGGCTACACCGAAGATGAAATTGTAAGCAGCGATGTTATCGGCATTACCTATGGTTCGTTGTTCGATGCCACTCAAACAAAAGTGTTGACAATCGGCGACCAACAACTGGTAAAAACAGTAAGCTGGTACGATAATGAAATGAGTTATGTAAGTCAGTTGGTGCGCACGGTGAAATATTTTGCAGAGTTGATTAGCAAGTGATGTCGTGAATGGTGAATGGTCAATGGGGAATAAAGTCACTTTTCACATTAATATATCGAATTAATAGTAGAGAGATTTTTTGGTGACAAGCAGAAGAACAAATGGCATCGCCTGTTGTGTCACTCACTTGTACGTTCTGAACTTTATTGAGCTGTAGTTTCTGGTTCTTACTTGCACGCTTTGTGTAGTATAATTTATGAGAAGTAGAATAAGGTAATAAGGTTGATTTCGTTTTAGAAATTATAGTTACTGAGGTAATAAGGTTTAGAGTATTTGGTAATGACCTTATTACCTTAGTAGAAACAAAACCGTAACAACAACCTCACCTTATTACCTTATTTTATTACATTGTATAATAAACTGCACAAAAGCATATAATTCTTTATTTATCAAAAACCGTGGAGACGAAAAAGGCGCAGGGAGATAATTTATTTTTATTCTTCGTGTCTTAATGCCTCTGCGGTTTTTTTAGTTTTAATAACTATCTGCATACTTTGTGAACTTTGTGTTGTCTTTTGTGTGCTTTGTGTTCCTGCTATTTTGTACCACAAAGTCCACGAAGTGTTGTACAAAGAACACAAAGTCTAAGGTAAGGTTGACTTAGTCATTTTAGTTTTAATTTTGATGCATGACTAAGCAGGAAATAAATATTCTTGTTTCGAGAGTAACTCTTGTTCCGGGATTAATGGGTGGTAAACCCACCATTAGAAGAATGCGTTTTCCTGTTAAAGATGTTTTGGAGCTTTTAGCATCTGGCATGAGTCATGCTGAAATTCTTGAAGAGCATCCTGACCTTGAAGAAGATGATATAAAGGCTGCTCTGTTATATGCTGCACAAAAGATGGACGAAATAAAAATTGTAAATGAAAAATGAATAATTGATTTTATGAGCAAATTCACCGACCACAACTTCGCTAACGAAAAAGCACTGATACGTGTTGATTTCAATGTTCCGCTTGATAAAAAAACTTTTGAAATTACCGACGATACAAGAATGCGTGCCGCGGTTCCCACCATCAAAAAAATTTTGAGCGATGGTGGCAGTGTTATTTTGATGAGTCATCTTGGTCGTCCAAAAGAAGGACCCGAAGAAAAATATTCACTCAAACATTTGATAAAACATTTAAGTGACTTACTTGACACCGAAGTTCAGTTTGCAAATGATTGTATTGGTCAGGAAGCGGGCGATAAAGCCGCTGCATTAAAACCCGGGCAAGTATTGTTGCTGGAGAATCTTCGCTTTTATAAACAAGAAGAAAAAGGTGACGAAGCATTTGCAGAAAAATTATCAAAGCTGGGTGATGTATATGTGAATGATGCATTTGGAACTGCGCATCGTGAACATGCATCAACAGCAGTGATTGCAAAATTTTTCCCCGGCGATAAAAAAATGTTTGGCTTATTAATGGAAGGTGAAGTTGAAAGCGCAGAAAAAGTTTTGCATAGCTCTGAAAAACCATTCACCGCAATCATAGGCGGAGCAAAGGTTTCAGATAAAATATTAATCATCGAAAATTTATTGGAAAGAGCAACTGATATTATTATCGGTGGTGGTATGGCATATACATTTTTCAAAGCGCAAGGCGGAAAAATCGGCAGCTCATTGTGTGAAGATGACCGTCTTGATACAGCAAAAGAACTTTTAGAAAAAGCGGCAAGCAAAAATGTTTGTATTCATCTACCCGCAGATTCTATTATCGCAGATAAATTCGCTGCAGATGCTCAAACATCAGGTTCTTTAAGTAATGATATTCCCAACGATTGGATGGGTCTTGATATTGGTCAAATGGCAATTGACACTTTTACAAAAGTTATCAGTCATTCCAAAACAATTTTATGGAACGGACCCATGGGTGTTTTTGAAATGGATAAATTTCAACGTGGTACAAAATGTATTGCCAAAGCTGTTGCAGATGCAACACAAAAAGGAGCATTCTCTTTAGTTGGTGGCGGAGATAGTGTTTCAGCAGTGAATCAATTTGGTTATACAGATAAGGTAAGTTATGTATCAACCGGTGGTGGTGCCATGCTTGAATATTTTGAAGGAAAAGAATTACCGGGTATTGCGGCAATAAAAACCCCGTAATCCGCTAAAAGGGGAATTTGAACGATAGTGATTCAAATAAGTCGCCTTCAATGGAAAATACTTAGTGATAAAAACTCCTTAAAATTAGAGTGCAACAACCAACTTATGAGTACTAAAACCAACCGCTTATTATTCATCTTTTTGTTCCTTGCATCCGTTGCAAAAGCACAAACAGAAAAACAAATCAATCATCAAAATTTTTTCTGGATCGGATCGGTTAATACTATTCGCTTCAATGAACATTGGGGAGTAATTGCAGATTTTCATTTGCGCACTTACAACTTTATGTCCGGCACTTACTATTACATTGTGCGAGGTCAGGCAAATTATTGGTTCAATGAAAATATTACATCAGGTGCAGGTTTTGCGCACATCTGGTCTGGACCAACAAGGTCTGGTCCTAAAGTATTTTCCAATGAACATCGCATTACAGAGAGTGTACAATTAAATTCAAAGAAAGGAAAATTCACTATAACCAATCGGTGGCGTCTTGAACAACGGTGGCAGCAAAAGATTGTCAACAACGCAAAAACAGATGACTATCGGTTTACAAATCGTGCAAGATATCAGCTCACTTGTAATTACGCTCCGTTTAAAAACAAACATCTCCCCTCTTTTTCAACCTTCAATGAAATGATGTTGCAATTTGGAAAAGAAGTTATCTATAATACTTTTGATCAGGAGAGAATTTATATCGGCATACGACAAACAATTACTCCGCAATTAAATGTAGATCTTGGTTACATGTATATTTACCAACAGCAATTCAGCGGTAACCAATATCTCTCTGCAAACACTTTGCGACTTTACATCAATTACAATATTGGCTGGAAAAAGGATAACAGTCAAAAGAATAAAACTGCTTTTGTTGTAGAAGAACAGGAGTGATTTATGAATTTATATTTTGTTTTGTGTTCCCATATCATTCGCTTATGAGACACGAAAGAATAAGACGATTTTGTTTTCTTTTGTCTTGTTAGGTTTTTCATTTGCTGGAACTCGCAATCTGAAAAGCAGATCAATCATAATCACTTCTGTGGCTCGCTTCTGTAAACACCATTCGTTTTAATGAACGCTGGGGATTAATTGCAGACTTCAGTTTCAGAACATACAACTTTTTATCTCACTCTTATTATTACATTAGAAGAGGACAGGCGAACATAGGAACATAGGTTTCACATAGGAATTTCTATGTGTGTCTTTGTGTTCTATGTGCCTTTGTGGTTCAATTTCGCCTTTCTCAATTCATTCACTTATTTGTTCAATTCATTTTATCTGTACTTCCAATCCGCTGCTTTCGATTGCAACTTGCATGCATTAAAACAAAATCAACATGAAAAAATTATTATTCATTTTACTATCACTCGTCAGCGTTTCTGTATTTGCACAGAACGACAAAATTTACATGCACAATGGAAAAACAATTGAAGGCACAGTTGTGCGTGTTGCGGAATTTACCGTAGTATTCAAGTATGCCAACGAAGATGCTGAACAAACCGTAGGCAAGTATGCTGTTGAAAAAATCATTTATGGCAAAAGCGGTCGAGAAGAACAGGTATCAGATAAAATTGTTGTTAACTCAAAGGATGATTGGGAAAAAGTTGTAGTGCTCGAAGACAAAAGCCAGGTAGCAGGTTTAGTAAAAATAGAAGAGGTAAGAGGAAAAACTGCTTTTATCAATTATCGCACAGCAGCAGGAAGCGATAAAAAAGCTCAACAAAAATTAAAAGAAGAAGCTGCAGCAAAAGGTTGCCAATTTATTTTAATGACATCGGACAAAGATTTAAACTTAACCGGCAGCAATAGCAGCGCAAGTCTTGGCAGCACGCAGTCTGTAAAGAAAGGTGTAGCATATAAGTATTGATTTGTTGATTGGCTATGTTTTAATCAGAGTGTCTGCATTTTGCGGGCACTTTTTTGTTTTGGTTGAAGATGATAAGTAAGACTCATATTACTCATACAATGGCAGATAAACTTTAAACGTTGAACCTTTATGCAGTTCACTCTCCGCAGCGATATAACCCTTGTGATTCTCCACAATTTTTTTGCACAGCGCTAAACCAATTCCTGTTCCTGAATACTGATGACTGCTATTGAGGCGCTGAAAAATATCAAATATCTGTTCGGCATATTCCTGCTCAAAACCTATTCCATTGTCTTTAAAAATAAGTTCAAGAAAAGATGCAGATGAATCTGCTGTTATAAAATTTTTTATTTCACCGCCGGTAGTAATGTTGCTGCGAATTTCTATGACAGGCGTTGCATCACAGAATTTAATCGCATTGCCAATGAGATTGGAAAAAAGCTGCGCTACTTGTGTAGGTATTCCTTTTATAACAGGCAAATCATCACTTTCTATTACAACATTTTTTTCGTTGATTAATAACTCATAATCGTTTTTAACCATTATCAAAACTTCATTTAAATCTATTTCGGCAAACAGCTCATCTGCCTTTGAAAGGCGTGAATAATTCAACACATCCTTTATTAAAACAGATAACCGCCTTGCAGAAGAATTTATTTTATCAAGATATTTTTTAGAGACTGTCTCCTCAAATTCATTTGAGCGCAAAAATTCAGAGAATGTCGTAATTTTTCTAAGCGGCTCTTGCAAATCGTGTGAAGCGATATAAGCAAATTTCTGCAACTGATTATTCATGTATTCAAGCTCTGATGATTTGGAAATAAGGTCGGCTTCTATTTTTTTCTCCAGCGTAACATCTTGCCCTGTGCCAATCATCTTTGTTATGTTGCCTGCTTCATCCAAAACAATATCACCTCTTGCATGAATCGTTTTTATGTTTCCTGCCGGTGTAATAATCCTGTGATAAAACTCATTAAACTTTTTAGTTTCGAATGCTGTCTTTATTTTTTCAGCAACAAATTCTCTGTCATCCGGATGAACATTCTTCAAAAATATTTCGTAAGTAAGTTCCTCAGAGGTATCCATTTCATACACACGATACATACCTTGCGACCATGCTACTTTATTCTTCCCAACATCCCATTCCCAACTTCCAATTTTCGCCAGTTCCTGCGCCTCAATCAGTTGCTGATTTTTTATTCTCAATTGTTCTTCTGCAAGTCGTCTTTGTTCTATCTCTTTTTCAAGCTGTTGATTTAAATTAAGCAACTCATCATGGGATTGTTGCAATTTGTTCGACGCTTCTATAAGTTCCGTAATATCCCTTCCAATGGAAAGGATAGCATACACTTCACCATGCTCATCTTTTAAAGGAATAAAAAAATTTTCGAAGTATCTTTTTGCAAGAAATGAATAATATACTTTGTTATGAACCGCTTCTCCACTCAAAGCCTTATTTATATCATGCTCTGCCTGCGTTCCTTTTGCTGCCGGAAAAATATCTATGAGCTTTCTGTTAAGCACTTCATCTTTTCTTACATTATACAGTTCACATGCAATTTTATTAACAGAAACCAACTTTGCTTCTTTATCATAAACAGCAATTGCACTTACAGAAGAATCAAGAATAACTTCTGCAAATTCTTTTTGGCGCTGCAATTCTTCATTTTTCTTTTTTAATTCGCTTGCTCTTTCTTCAACCTTTTTTTCTAATTCTTCACCGGCAGTTTTTTGAAGCGTTATGTCCATAATAGTTCCCACAACTCTAACGGCTTCTCCCTTTTCATTATAGTGAACTTTTCCGCGAACCCTTATCCAGTGCGTGCTTTTGTCGCTCCATGTAATACGCACTTCATACATTAGTAAACCTGTCTTTATTGCCTTTTCAAATGCCTTGTTGCGAATCGGCAAGTCTTCAGGCTTTATCATAGCAAGAAAATCTGCATGATTAAAGTTTGAAGAAATTTCGAAACCACATATTTCAAACAATCTTGGCGAAGAAACCACTTTACCTGTAACCAAATTGTAGTCATAAATAGCAAGCTCTCCGGCTTCCACTGCAAGACGCAAGCGCTCTTCTGCATCTTCAATTCTCTTTCTCGAAATTACCTGCTCTGTCACTTCGTAAGCCACAACCATTATACCGTTTACAGCATCGTCATCATCTCGCAGCGGTTGATAAACAAAATTGAAATAAGCAATCTCCTCTTTTCCAAAACGCTTCATGGTAAAAGGAAATTCATTTCCAAAAAATGGCTTGCCCGATTGCATAACTCCATTCAATAATTCTTTCACCACTTCGTTGTTCAATTCAGGAAAAGCTTCATCAAGCGTTTTACCAATAAGTGCGTTATAAGATTTGTTTACAAGCTTTACATAATTTTCGTTTACCATTTCAAAAGTGTATTCTGCACCTTTTACAATGGCTATGCCTACAGGAGCTTGCGCAAAAAAATTTTGCAGCATCTCAAATTCTAATCCTGAAGTTTGTGTTGATTGCATAGGATAAAATAAACAGTGGTAACTACCGTATGAATACTTGAAAGATAAGAACTTTTTGTATTCAACGGCGAAGAAAAAATTTTATCGCGTGCTGCAAAGCAACAGGAATGCATGTTACAACGCTTTGTTTTTTTTAGTATAAGATTTTTTAATTTTTATCTTCGGTTTTTTTTATGAGCCAAACTGTATTGCTGCTATTAAGCTTCTCTTGCGTCGCACTCTTCAACTGTGAAGCTTGATTGAGCAAAGCGAAATTGGCGAAGCATCTTTTATATTTTATTAACTTGATTCAGCAATTTGTGAATTCACATGCTTCACCTTCCTCATAAATCACCAAAAATGCAACCCGGTGAAAAGTCATTCGAGTTGCCAAATACTTAATTATATTATTTCTGCGAGCAACCATTATCGCTCCATCGCCGTTAGATTTATTATTAGTATCTTTCCTTTTACTCAAAACTCAATACCATGAAGTTTTTTACCCCAAAACTTTTGATTGCTTTATGTATCGTTTGTTGTGCAAGTGTTCGAAGCGATGCCCAATATCCAAAATACATTGTGCAGTTTGCCGATAAGAAAAATTCTCCCTACACTTTTGATAAACCTTTGGAATATCTTTCGCAAAAAGCCGTGCAAAGAAGAACCCGTTATTCAATTGCAATTGACAGCAGCGATCTCCCTGTAAATCCATCTTACATTCAACAAGTGGTTGCGCAGGGACCGGTCACTTATCTTAGTCAGGCAAAATGGCTAAATCAAATTCTTATTTACTGCACATCTAATGCAACGATTAATTTAATACGCGGTTTGCCTTTTGTAAAATCCGTTAGCGCAATAGGACCTTCGCCGCAACTGCAACCACCGCCTAATGATAAGTTTAAAATAGAAAAAGCAACACCTTTAACTGAGAGCGTAAAGGTGCAAAGAGAGCCTTCAACAAATGTTTTTAACTATGGCAACTCTTATAACCAAATTCATATTCATAATGGTGAATTTCTGCACAATAAAGGTTTTACAGGTAAAGGAGTAACGATTGCAATTATTGATGCAGGCTTTTATCGTTACAGAACAATAAAAGCGTTTGACAGCACAAGATCTGCAAACCGGTTCTTAGGCGAACGGGATTTTGTAGATTTTGATAACAGCGTTAATGAAGATGATTCACACGGTGAATATTGTTTAAGCACAATTGCTTCCAATGTTCCCGGTGTAATGGTGGGCACAGCGCCTCATGCAAAGTTTTGGCTGCTGCGCGGTGAAAATATTTTTTCTGAATATCCGATTGAAGAGCACAACTGGGTTGCTGCTGCTGCTTTTGCGGACAGTGCCGGCGCAGATCTGATAACTTCATCACTCGGTTATTTTCAATTTGATGATGCATCTTTTAATCATACTTATAATGATTTTTATAAAAACACAACCATCGTTTCAAAAGGCGCGACGTATGCTGCAAAGAAGGGAATGATTGTTACAAACAGCGCAGGTAATGAAGGCGCGTCTTCATGGAAATATCTCATCTTCCCTGCCGATGATGACAGTGTTTGTGCAGTTGGCGCAACAAACTCGGCGGGGCAAATTGCATACTTTAGCAGTTATGGTTATCCCGGAAAAGTAAAGCCCAATATTGTTTCTGTCGGCGACAACACAGTTGTTTATACCAGTTTTGGCGTAAGCACAGCAAGCGGCACATCATTTTCTAATCCAAACATCAATGGTCTTATTGCATGCTTGTGGCAAGCTTTCCCCAAGTTTAATAATGCGACCATCCTTAAGGCTGTTTATCGAAGCAGTGACAGGTTTGGTAATCCCGACAATCGTTATGGTTATGGTATTCCAAATATGCAAAAAGCTTATCGCATTTTGAAGGCACTTCAAAACCATGAATCGCTTGGCAACGATTGGTTATTTGCAACGCTTGATGAAACATCACACAAAATAAATGTGAAGCTGATTGGTCGTGTTGATGGCGCTGCAGCTTTGAAACTTCTCAACAGCAGTGGTGCAGTTCTTTCAACAATCAAATTGAACACAGAAGAACAGGAAGTGTATGATAAAGCATTTACAACGTCTTCATTTAACAGCGGAAAATTTATTGTTCAATACAGCGATGCGTCTGTTTCACGAAGTATTGAATTGAAAATTGCAGCACCTGTAGCTGATTGGCTGCAAGCTTTGCCTGTTCCTTTTCAAAATAAACTTACCGTGCAATTGCGGGCGCCTGAAACAGGAAAGATTATTGTACGGTTAACAAATGCAAACGGTAATACGATTGAATCAAAAGAATTGAATGTTGTTCAAGGGAATTTATACCAAATAAAATTCAGCAAATCTTCATTATTAAATAAAGGTGTGTACTATATCCAATACAAAGGATTGAAAGAAAGTAAAACGATAAAGGCGGAGAAGTGATGATGGTGTGGTCAATGGTGAATGGTCAATCAATGTCGTTTACTTAAAGAAAATATCACGCAGAGCTAAGGAGGTCGCAGAGAAAAACATCACTGATTTCAATCTCTGCGTTGCTCAGCGCCTCTGCGTGAGCCTTTGGATATAGCTTAAGTAAACGACATTGAATGGTCAATAGTGAATGGTCAATGGTGAATGTGGATTTTAATGATGTTGTTGAATAGAAGAATGTAAGAGTTCTGAACTTTAAAAAGTTGGGAACTCTTTTTTTAAATCTACAGATCATCAAATGTTCAGAACGTGCAAGTGAGTGACACAAGGGACGATGCCATAAAATACAAAAGCCGGTCACCCAAAAATCATAGCCACTAAACCCTGCTCCCACAAGCGTTTCAAACCGTCCACAAAAAAATTTTCTATAAAACTTGCTTTTAAAAATCAGCTATATATATTTACAGCAAACTATTAATTTATGAAAGAAACCCTTCGTGTAATCAATCGTTTGCTGCTGCTTGTAATTTTATTTAGCGTATCACAATTTTCTTTTTCTCAATTTAAACTGACAGATAAGATACCTGTTGATCCAAATGTAAAAGTTGGGAAGTTGCCGAATGGTCTTGCATATTACATTCGAAAAAACGTAAAGCCCGAAAAGAAAGTGGAGTTGCGCCTTGTAGTGAATGCGGGTTCTGTGTTGGAAGATTCGAGCCAGCAAGGACTTGCACATTTTATGGAGCACATGAATTTTAACGGCTCCGAACATTTTCCGAAAAATGAACTGGTAAGTTATCTTCAATCAATCGGTGTAAAGTTTGGCGCCGATTTAAATGCATACACCAGCTTTGATGAAACAGTTTATATTTTGCCGTTGCCAACCGATGATCCCAAAAAAGTTGAACAAGGTTTTACCATTCTCGAGGATTGGGCTGGTAATGCATTGCTCGATACTACAGAGATAAATAAAGAACGCGGCGTTGTGCTTGAAGAATCTCGATTAGGTAAAGGGGCAGGCGAGCGTATGAGAAATAAATATCTTCCCGAATTATTTAATGGTTCAAAATATGCGCAACGTTTACCGATTGGTATTGATGACACACTTAGAAATTTTAAATACACAACACTTCAACGATTTTATAAAACATGGTACCGCCCCAATCTTGAAGCTATAATTGTTGTTGGCGATATTGATCCTGCTTATGCACAAGAGCAAATCGTTAAACACTTTACCCATTTTAAAAATCCTGCACAGGAAGAAACAAGACCTTCTGTCATTCCAATTCCGGAACGTACTACAAGCAAAGCAATGGTGCTTACTGATGTTGAACAAACGAATACCATTTTACAAATATTCAATTATGTTGAGAAATCAAAGGCTGTTGTCACATGGAGTGATTACAGGCAATCGGTTATCGAAGGGTTGTTTAATGCAATAATCAACGACAGGTTGAATGAACTTACACAACAGGCAAATCCGCCATTTATTTTTGGCAACACAAGTTTCAATCCTTTTTTGCGTGGGTACAGAGCATTCACTTCGTTTGCGTTTCTTGGCGAGAAGCCTGCAAAAGATGCGGTTGATGCATTAATATCAACGACAGAAAGTGTAAGGAAGTTTGGTTTTCTTCAAACAGAACTTGACAGGGCAAAAAGCAATTTGCTGAACGAAACAGAAGAGGCATTTAAAAACAAAGACAAAACAGAATCTTCGCGTTTAGCTCAGGAATACATCACCAATTATTTAGCGGGTGCACCTATTCCCGGTGTTGCAAACCGTTATGAATTTATTAAGCAGGTATTGCCAACAATTACATTGAAGGAAGTGAATGCAGTTGCTGAAAGAATGGACAGCAAGCAAGGCAAGTTTGTGCTGTTATTGGCGCCACAAAATACCACTGCTAAATTGCCATCCAACGACGAACTGTTAGGCATGCTTACTGCTGCTCAACAGTTGCCGGTAAAAGCTTATGAAGAAAAAGCGATTGCAAAATCATTGATTGATAAATCACCCACACCCGGAAAAATTGTTGAAGAAAAAACAAATGCAATGCTGGGTACAACTGATTTAAAATTGAGCAATGGTATAACCATAACCATAAAGCCAACCAATTTTAAAAACGATGAAATACAAATGGATGCATGGCGTTACGGTGGCTCACGGAATTATTCTCTCGATGATAAACAAAATGCAGAAAATGCGGCAAACCTTGTTCAGTCAATGGGTGTAAAAGATTTATCGCCAACCGATCTCCAGAAATTTTTAGCCGGTAAAACGGTTAGTGTGCAACCATATATCAACGATCTTGAAGAGGGCATTCAGGGCAACAGCAGCGTAAAAGATTTTGAAACATTCTTACAACTCATCTACTTGTATTTTACACAACCAAGAAAAGATGAGCAGTTATTTCAAGCGTTTATTTCTTCGCAAAAATCTTTTGTACAAAACATGCGTGCAAATCCGTTTGCATATTTCAGTGATACTGTAACCAAAATAGAATACAATAACAATCCTTGGGCAGGCGGTTTGCCAAAAGCAGAAGATTATGATAAAATAAATCTTGACAAGTCTTTCACCATTTACAAAAATATTTACAGTAATGCCTACGGTATGCACTTCACGTTTGTCGGCAATGTTGATATAAGCAAAGCGAAACCCTTACTGCAAAAATATTTGGCGAGCTTACCTGCGCAGCAAAAAGAAAACAAGTTTACAGATGTTGGCGTGCGTCCTGTAAAAGGTGTTGTTGAAGCAACCGTTTTCAAAGGCAATGCGCCAAAGAGTTTGGTGAATATAATTTTTACCGGTGAAGCAACATACAACAGAGAGGATGCTTTAAAGCTTGGTATGCTTACAGAAGTGCTCAACATAAAAATCATAGAGCAGTTGCGCGAAGCAATGAGCGGCATTTATGGAGGCGGCATGCGTGGCTCGCTTATAAAAAGACCTTACAATCATTATGCTGTTTCAATTAGTTTTCCCTGCGGCCCCGAAAATGTAGATACACTCACACATGCTTTGTTCACTATTTTGAAAGATGCGCAGGAAAAAGGTATTGAGCAAAAAGACCTTGATAAGGTGAAAGTAAATTTAAAAGAACAGGATGCTGTTGATCTTAAAACAAACGATCATTGGCTATCAGAATTATCACAGTCATGGATAGAACAAGAAGACCCGCAATGGATTTACCACTACATAAAAAAAGTTGATGCAGTTACAACAAACGATTTGAATGATGCAGCAAAAAAATATTTCAACATGCAGAATTATATAAAAGCCGTATTGCTGCCGGAAAAGAAGATGTAAACGATAATAATATTTTTTATGAACCCAACAGAAGAATAAGAATGATGCCTTTCGTTGCGTCGCACACTTGTACTGTATAAACGTGAATCGGCAGTTGCGAAAGCTTTATAATTGGATTATATAATGTCCCAAAAAATTTTAGAAAGAGTTCCAAATTTTTTAAATGCTGGAACTCTTTTTTAGCAATTATAAACCCAGCGTAATTATGCAGAGAAAAAATTTACTCGTGTGTTGATTGATAAAATATATTTCGGAAAAAACAGCACTTAGTTTTTTGCTAAGTCGTTTTCATGAGAGTTGTATTATTGATTACGAAAAATATGGAAGGCAATACCGTGTTTAATCTATCACATAGCCATATTTCTTTAAAATATTTTTTGCTTTGTCTGAATACAAGTAGTCATAAAATTTTTTTGATGCATCATAATTTGCTTCTTTGCCATGTTTCAAAATCACTGCACCTTGTTTTATTGAATTATATGCTTTCCTGTTAACATCCATCCATGTTCCCTTTCCCTGCATTTCGTTTGAAAGAACAATAGATTTTGCAGTAAAGCCAATATCTGCAGAACCGGAAATAATGTATTGATTGGTTTGAGATATACTTTCCCCGTAAACCAATTTATTTTTCACCTTGTCATACACCTTATAATAATTCATTGCTTCTACAGATGCTGTACCATAGGGCGCCGTTTCAGGATTTGCAATAGCAATCTTCTTCACTTCATCAGACGTTAAGGCATTAAGAGCATCATCCGGTTTAATACCCGTGCGTGTTGTCCACAGAACGAGTAAGCCATTTGCATATACTTTTGGTGCATCAGTTGCAAAGCCACTTTTATAGAGTTCTTCCGGATATTTCATATCGGCAGAAACGAAAATATCGTACGGAGCACCTTCTTTTATTTGCGCGGTTAACTTTCCTGATGAGTTGAGAATAATCTCCGTTTTTATTCCTGTTGCGCTTTCGAAATCTTTAGTTAATTCAGCCAGTACAAACTGAACGTTTGCAGCGGCGGCAACCGTTACTTTGTTTTGAGCAAAAGATGTAATTGTCATCAAAAAAAACACACAAACTAAAGCGATTGATTTAAACTTTTTCATAAAGAAGATTTTTTAGTAAGCAACATTAAACAGGAAAGTAAAACATTATATTTTTATTCCTTAGCAAACTTTATTATAAATTCTGTTACCTGAAAACAGCTTCGTGCCGGTTTTTTTTCTCCGGGAACCACAAGCCTGAATGGTCCTTTGTCGGAAGGTAAAGGCTTGCCTTCTGTTGAATCTGCAAGTATTATTACTCTGTCTGTAAAACTGCTGTCCACTTCTGCAAGCGAGAACAGCACTTCATATCCATCTGCGCATTTTACCATTAAATATTTTGCAAGATTTTCTCCACGCAATTCTTTTCCTGTTGTTACTCCGGCAAGACCAAGTATTTCTTGAAGAGCAACACCGTTATAGCTGTGATCATTACCATCACGATCTTTCATAGTGCCTGTAATGCGTTTCATTTTTGAAAGGTCCTCAGCAGACAAGGTCAACTGCTTTGTTACTTCCCCGCTAACTTTTATAACAGGTTTGCCGACATTTGTCTGTGCAATTGATTGAAAAAATCCTAAGCACAAAAAGACGGGAATGAAACTATACCGAACTGAACTCATAATTAATGATTTGAAAATGGATTTGAAAAATATTTATTATTTATAAAAGTTGAATCTGTTAGCATGTTGAGAAAAGCAACAATATCCTTTTTCTCCTGTTGTGTAAGGTCGAGTGATTTTCCATTTAATGTATTGGACTTGTTTTGTAAAAAAGGGCTAAGTGTATTGCTTTGTGTGATATGCTCATTATAGTGGTCTATAACTTCTTCAAGCGTTTTAAAACGACCATCATGCATATAAGGTGCAGTAAGTGCAATATTTCTAAGTGTAACGACTCTGAATCTTCCCCTGTCATAAGACTGACCGGTAATTTTCTCCCGCCCAGAATCTAACGGAACACTATCAAGCCCATTATTTTGAAAAAGTTCTGCGAATGTTTTAGGTCCGCCATGACAATGGGAGCAATCAGCCCCTCTTATATTTTTTACCGGATCCGGACCTCCATAAAAAAGTGTTATTCCGTTAAGTTCAGATGGTGTTGGTTGATATTCACCACGCAAATATTTATCATAACGGGAATCTGCAGACACTAATGTGCGTTCAAACTGTGACAACGCTTTTATTATCATCTCTCCATTAATAGTATCAGAACCAAAAGCATTTTTAAAGCGAGGCGCGTAAAATTTTTTCTCTTTTAATTTTTCCGACGACGTTTCCAACGATTGACCCATCTCATGAGGATTGATAAGCGGTGTTGTTGCTTGTTCTTCTAAACCCTTTGCTCTTCCATCCCAAAAAAAATTTTGCACCCACAATAAGTTGACAAGTGACATGGTATTACGTGACTGCAACGATCCGTCAACGCCGGTACTTAATTTCTTTCCGTCGGTGAAAGCCAATTCCTGTTTATGACAAGTGGCGCACGAAATTTTATTGTTGGATGATAAAGCTGTTTCATAAAAAAGCATTCTTCCTAAATACACACCGGCATCGGTTGTTGGATTATTTTCAGGAATAAAAATTCTATTTCCAAAATAGGCAGGATACTTTATTTCGATTGGCTCTGCAGTTTCAAGTTTCTGCAAGCCGGTTGCTGACAAAAACATTATAACAGCAATACAAAATATTTTTAGCTTACTTGTCACTTTGATAATTACAAACGGTAAACAACATTTATGAAATAATTTCGTCCGGGTTCGGGATAGCCCTCAACCAACGAATAGTTTTTATCGGTGATATTATTTATACCGCCTTCAACCGAAAACCAGCGCCATATATGTACAGAAGCAGCGGTATTCAGCAATGTGAATGATCCTGCTGCTGTACCATAAGTTGTGCTGTATCTTTTAGAATTATATTCTGTATTTATTTGGATATAAAACTTGTTGCGCAAAGTATATTGAACAAACCCAAAGAATTTATTTCTTGGTACATCGGTAAAATAGAGCGGTGTTGAAAGATTGGTTCGTTTAATATAAGTATAATTAACGCCAACTTTTAAAGGATCAATAATTTGATATTCGGCTCCCATTTCGGCGCCAAGATATTCAGATTTTCCAACGTTCTGCAATTGACTTTGCCATGCATTACGCGAAGAATCATATTTAACATTTGAAACCATAAGAATTGTGCTGTTTATTTTACTGTAGAACAAAGCAGCTTCTATACTTAACCGGTTATGAATATATCCTTTATAGCCCAATTCGTAATTTACAGCATATTCTGCTTTTAAATCAGGGTTTGGTATTGCTGTTCCCAAGCGGTAAGAATAACGGTCTTTTACGGTAGCAAATCTTGTTTTGCGTGCAACAGAAAAATTGAAGGTGTTGATGGCGTTCAAATGATATTCCAAACCGCCTTGCACATTAAAAGCGTTATTGCTGTTTGAAGGAAACTCAGTCATCTGCTGCGTTGTACTATTGTAATCCTGTGCTTTTATACTCGACCTGTTATTATAACTAAAGCCTGTTAACAGCAAAAGTTCATGGGTAAGTTTCAATTCATTTTCTACTCCTGCAGTAAATGTTCCATCAGACATGGTGCGTTCAGGCTGACCTTCATTATGCTCACGGTGAACGTCTTGTTTGTATTGCACTGTAGCTTTAATATTATCACGCGGCATTGCTTTTCCATACTCTGCAATACCGCCAAAGCTGTAATCATTATAATAACTCTTAAAGGCATAAGGACGTGTAATAGCAGAATATGTTGCATCATCGTAAGAGTTGAGTTGATTCTTGAATTTATCGTAATACAATCTCGTCTTTACATATTGTGTGCTGTCTATGCTTGTGTTGGATATAAAATAAAGACTTTGTTTATTCCAGTAAGGCCATTGCCAATAACGCGGACTTTTATACTGACTGTTTAAAGTATCAGTTCCCGTATACACAGGTGTTCCTTTTTTTCCATGCTGATAAATATAACTTAAGGCATATTCTGATTTTATGTTTGGTGTATAGGCTACTTTGATGTTGTATTTTTCATCTGAACTATATGAATTATTTCGCCATCCGCCCTCTTCATTTTTACCGGGAACGAATTTATCGGAAAGAGGAAAAGAATCTCTCTTGATTTTTGATGCCCCTGCCTGTATATAAAATTTGCCAAGATTACTTCCTACATTAATATTGGTGCGATAACCACCCGAAAGCCATCCGCTTGCTCCATTAAATTCAAAATTTTTTACAGGCTTTCTGCTGATAAGATTAATTGCTCCTCCTAATGCGTTTGGTCCATATATTACTGAAGTGTAGCCTTTTGACACATTTACTTCTGCAATATCAAAAGTGGTAAATCTTGCAAGGTCAACATATCCGTCATAGGGCACGTAAACCGGAATACCATCAATCAGCAAAGGCACTTGCCGCAAATCAAATCCTCTTACAAATACCATTGACTCATTGCGAGGGCCAACGGCGGAAAGATTTACACCGGGTAATAAGTCCAACGCCTTTGCCACATCAGTTTTTGCAAATTGCTGAAGCTTAGCCGCGTTCACCGAATAGTTTATTTCTTTTGTTTTTATACTTTTTACCACTACTTCGCCCAAAGTGAAAATGGGAAGACTGTCATTGCTTATTCCATTATTCTGACTGTAGCTCAATGAACAAACTATACTTAGAAAAAGAATGGTTGTGAGATGCTTCATAGCAGTTTACGGTTTTCGTTATTTCCGCAAAGATATAACGCATTGAAGCAATGTTCAAATGAATATTACCAGAAAAAGTGAGCAATTTTAAGAGGAATAAAGGAACTGGTTTTTTGAGGAAACTTACAACCGTTTTAGCGGTTAGCAATGTTCTTTAAAAAACCCCATCTGCCTATAAAAACAAATGGGGTTTGATCCCTGTAAAATTTATTTCTTTTTCAAATGTAAAATATTTTTGTCGTTATTTCCTAAAAAATATAACGGCTGATAATTATCATCGGATAAAAAATAAAAAGCAACAAAAAATCAAGAGTCAATTAAATTCTGTGTTTCTTTTTCGAGAAAGGCGAGAAATCGTTGTCGCAGTTTTGTATGATATTGGATAAGTGTTCTTGCCTCTTCAGTAATAGCAGAACCGCCACCTTTTTCTCCACCAGATTGTGTTATTACAAGTGGTTTAGCCGCTTGCGCATTCATTGCGGTGATCATCTCCCATGCTTTTTTATACGACATTCCCATTTCTGCCGCAGCCTTGTTGATTGACCCTGTCTTTTCGATTAGCTCCATTAACTCCACTCTGCCGGGACCTAAAAAACCTTCTCCATCACACTCCATCCAAAGAGTGCCGTTTACTTTATACTCAAATTTTTTATTCAACACTGTTTTAAGAGATTGTTTGCTCATATTTGTGCAGATGAACAGGTAAATTAAAAAAATTCACTAAGGAATCAAATATTGCCGCTTGAAATCAACTTAGATTTAATCTTTATAAATCTTTATTTCTTTTTTTACATCGGATGTCATATAACCTCTGTACATTCCTGCGGTGTTGAATGGCATAGCAATGTTGCCGTTTTTATCCACTGCAATTAAGCCGCCGTCACCACCAAGTTCACCAAGTTTATGCATTATCATTTCATTTGTTGCTTGTTTCATTGTCTCATGAGCAAGCTCCATTCTGTCGCTTACACTTTTTGCCATCACTAAACGAATAAAATATTCTCCGTAACCTGTACAACTTATTGCACAAGTTGAATTATCTGCATAAGTGCCTGCACCGATAATTGGTGAATCACCAATACGTCCAAACTTTTTATTCGTCATGCCGCCGGTGCTTGTTCCCGCTGCAAGATTGCCATACATATCTAATGCAACACAACCAACTGTTCCATATTTGTAATCGCTATTTTCTTTTTGCTTTAAAAATGTTTTTGCTTTTGCAGTATCGTTGTGTATTGCTTTCAAAGAGTCATTCGCTTTTTCTTTAAGTAAGCTTTTCCATCTTTCTTCTGTAAAGAAATAAGATGGATCAACAATGGTGCAACCCTGTTGTGCCGCAAATTGTTCTGCACCTTTTCCAGCCATCATTACATGACTGCTTTTATCCATTACTGCTCGTGCTACTGTGATGGGGTTTTTGACCGTAGTGACACCCGCAACAGCACCTGCTTTCAACGTTTTTCCATCCATGATTGATGCATCTAATTCATTCTTTCCTTCGTTGGTAAACACGGCTCCTTTGCCCGCATTAAACAAAGGATTATCTTCCAAAACTTTTATTGTAGCTTCCACTGCGTCAAGTGCAGTACCACCTTTTGAAAGAATATTATAACCTGCTTGCAGTGCATCATTTAAACCGTGTGTGTATGCTTTTTCTCTTTCAGGAGTCATTTCGCTTTTGAGAATGGTTCCTGCACCTCCATGAATAACCAGAACAAATTTTTTGGAATTATCGTTTTGTGCAAAAGAATAATTGCTGCTTATCAGCAAAACAATGGTGTATAAAAGGTGTTTCATTTCTTGTATTTAAGGACAGGCAATTTAGTAAACATTGATTGGTTTTACAGCAGCAGTAGTTGCATAAAATCTTGCACAGATCTTATTTAACGGCCTGTTGCATATAGTATTCTCAAGCCATTTAAATAGATAATCAGTAATAAAAAAGTAGTACATAAAATTATTCACAGAATCAAAACTATTCTGTGTATTTATTTCGAAGATTGATAAGTAGCAACTCCATAGTGATGTAATACTTTTACTGAAAGCCTGCCATCTTTTGCAGTTACTTGCTTATACTCTTTAAAATTATTTGCTTTATCGTAGAAGCCGATAATGCAAGAATAATTTTCTTTCGCGGCACGAATCTCAATCTTTGGCATTATACCTATATTCGGAATTTTTAGTGTGTCTTTTTCTCTCATTTCCATATACTCTAATTTCATAAGATAGTGGAAAGTTTCTCTTGTTTCATAAATATTAACTGCGAAATGCCAATCGTTAAGTTCATCAGGAATTCGTTTTGAAAATGAAGCCACAGGGTTTGGATTAACTTCTTTTCTTGTTGTTGGGACAATATCGGTTTTTACAATAGCAGGTTTGTTATTGCTTGTGTCACTACCATTGCCCGAAGAAGTATTATCATTTTTACACGATGCCGCAATTATCAGTAATAAAAAAACAGAAAGATGTTTCATTTTTTTTAATGCAAAATAAGAGCCTTAAACTTCTAATTTTTCAACTTTAAAAAAAACAATTAAAATTTTCAGATAAGTCATGTTTATTCCAACACAACGTATTTAGAAAATAAAAAGAGACTGTACTTAACCAGCCTCTTTAAAACAAAATAATAGATCTGTAAATCTTATTGTAATTTAAACACCACCTTATCTGGTCCTTTTCTTTTCAAAATAATACTGTGATCGGTAAGTCTTGATATTGTCCAAACTTTATCTGAAGTGCCTGAAATCTTTAACAATTCAGGTGTGCCTTTGATGACAAGAGCCATTTTCGTTTCTGCATCATTTGTTTTCCATTTTCCGGAATATTGAACTCCATCCTTAGTGGCTATCAGTGTGCCATCTGCATTAAACTGAAATGTGTAATCGGCATAGTCTGCTGTGTGGTCAACAGCATCATCAATGTCGTTTGTTATAATATATGTGCCGGGCACTACAGTTTCCACAATATTTTCTTCCGGTTGTAATGCATCATCTGCATTTGATGTTATTGCAGATTGTTGGGAAACTGGTGTTGAAACCTTTTCTTTGGTACAAGACCATAGGATAAAAGAACTTGCTGCGATTGCTAAGAGTCGGAAGGAACTGAAAGAGTACATTTTCATATTGTTAGTTTTATAATTGCAATGTTAGGGATTTACTATTAACGTACGTCATAAACAAATTATTTTTCTGTTTTTAAATTTGCAACAACGCTGAAAGTCTTGTTCACTGAAGGTTTCCGACAATAAATCATAACAGAAATTTCATTTGTATTCGTAAAACTTTTCCGCAACAGAATTAGAATTTGCATTATGCTGTTTAAAACATTAGGGATGAAGATGAAAATTACAACGATGCAGCATAACGATTAAAGTTGTTTAGTACCTTATTTTATTTGCTCCAACATTTTTTTGCCTTCTTCTTTTAAAGCAGGATCATCAGGAGTGCGGGTGGGCAGTTTTACCAACTTACTTAAAACTTCTAATTCGTTAGAGGGTTGACTTTTATATTGGTAAGCTTTCGCAAGGTCGAGATAATTGCGCGCAAAATATTGATCGAGTGCCCTGCATTTTTCCATGTAAAAAATAGCACTGTCTATATCCGCTTTTGGTAAACTGCCATATAAAGTTTTTACAGCAGTTCTTTTAAGCCATGAGAGTGTTACCATTTCGTAATGCCATTTGCCAACAACATAATTTGCTTTTGCATTATTTGGATTGAGTGTAACAGCTTTATCACCATATATTTTTGTTTGACGAACATATTCTGTAACTTGTTTCTTCTCCGGCTCAATCTCTGTTAATTTACCTGCGACCAAAGCCATAGCATAGTTTGCGTCTGAATTATTTGCGTCAACCGCCAATGCTTTTTGAGCATAAGTTTTCGCGTTGTTATAATAATTTGCTTTTGCATTTTTATCAGTTTGCCTTGCGCCAACACTGCAATTAATTTCAGTGCACCTGACAAGCGCCTGCATATTGGTTGAATCAATAGACACAATCTGCTTATACTTTTCCAACGCTTCAGACTCTTTCAATTGCTTATCAAAATTGGAAGCCTCTTTCAATAAAACATTTACTTCTTGTGCACGAATAAATGTTGTAAAAAGAAAAAGTGAAATTGTAATTATCGCTTTCATTGTCTAAATCTTCGAAAAATTGATTATTGATTACATGTTATTAATACTTGTAAATCTATTCCCTAATTCTACCACTTAATTTCCAATTCCAAACATCTAATTCCTTTTCAAAACATACCTCACTCCTACCCTTCCTTCAAACGAAAGAATGGGTGCATTTAGTTTGGTAATAGAAACATTTACTTCTTGTGCATGACGGAATCTTTTCAAAATCTCTTCTGCAATTAATGTTACAACTGTTTCCAATAAAGGTTCGGGTTTTTGCATAATTTCTTTTATAAGATTATACACAGCCATATAATCAATGGTTTCATCTAAATGCAGAATAGGGAGTTTTACAGGTTGATGAATTACTGTTACGTTCACTTCGAAATCGCCGCCCAATTTTTTTTCCTCATGATAAAGACCATGATATGCGTGAAAGCGAAGCTTTGATAATTCGATTGTTAGCATGCTATAACTATAATTGTTCTAAGGTTTGATTGTTTGAACGTTTGATTGTTTGAGAAAGAGTTTTTGAACTGATATAAGTTTTTTGAAATTTCAAACTATTTAAACATTCAAACATTGAAACTATTCTTCACACAATTCCCTTTTCACTCAAATATCTTTCTGCATCAAGCGCAGCCATACAACCACTGCCTGCTGCTGTTACAGCCTGACGATAAATTTTATCTTGCACATCACCCGCAGCAAATACACCTTCAATATTTGTTTTTGATGAACCGGGGATTGTTTTTATGTAACCGGCTTCATCCATGTTGAGCCAACCCTTGAAAATATCACTGTTTGGCTGATGACCAATAGCAACAAAAAAAGCATTTACTTTAACTCTTTGCTCCTCTCCTGTTTTGTTGTTTTTTACACGCACACCTTCCACTTTGTTTTCGCCAAGCACTTCCTGAGTTTCAGTATTCCAGTATATTTTTATATTAGGCGTTGCCTTCACTCTGTCTTGCATTATTTTACTTGCTTTCATTCCATGCTCATCTTTACGAACAAACATGTGCACATTTGTTGCAAGCTTTGATAAATACAGCGCTTCTTCACACGCTGTATCGCCAGCACCCACAATAGAAACTTCTTTACCTCGAAAGAAAAATCCATCACACACAGCACATGCGCTAACACCATAACCATTCAAGCGTTGCTCACTTTCAAGTCCCAACCATTTTGCCGATGCGCCGGTTGAAATAATTACTGCATCTGCTTCTATCCACTTATCTTCATCAATTTGCACTTTATGAACAGGACCTGTAAAATCAACCGCTGTTGCCAATCCATAACGAATGTCTGTTCCCATGCGTGCAGCCTGCTTTTCAAAATGCACCATCATTTCCGGACCTTGAATGCCATCGGGATAACCGGGATAATTTTCAACATCGGTTGTGATAGTTAATTGTCCGCCGGGCTGTATGCCTTGATACAACACAGGTTTCAAGTTTGCTCTTGCCGCGTAGATTGCCGCAGTATATCCTGCAGGACCAGAACCGATAATTAAACAATGTACTTTTTCCAATCTTTTATGTTTTGCTTTTACTAGTTTAACTGTTTACAAGTTTATGTGTTTACAAGTTTACGTGTTTACAAGTTTACGTGTTTACAAGTTTACGTGTTTACAAGTTTACGTGTTTACAAGTTGTTTGAATTAACGGATAAACTATTTAAACGCGTAAACTCTTAAACTTATATAGAATGTGCAAAAATAGTCAGCCTTGCGTTTCAATTTTCATTACCGGTTTTTCATCTGCATTATTTGGGGATAATGATGGTTTTGTATTGCGCTGCATAGCCACTAAATGCGCCGAGTGCACCATTGCTAACATTGCCAAGAACTTTTATAGGCGATGAAAAAGGATTACCATAACTCGCCCACGCAAACTCCCATGTGTTCCAAAAATTGTAAGTGGCTTTATCAATATTGCAATACTTGAGCGTTACCGTATCGCCGCGACGTGCATAACCATAACCATTCTCCGCTGTCGGTTTATAGAGACTGTTCTTATCCCAGCCAATGTCGAATTCGAGTGTGTAAGTAGTGCCATCAACAAATTGGTCGTCGAATACAGAGCTTAGCCCGGGCAGAAAACGCCCACTGTTTACGCGTGTAAAATAGCGAATGTAATTGCCAAACCCGGGAGGATCTGTAAATGTTCCAAACATAATGCAAAGGCTTGAATCATCTGTGTTGGGTGCAGGCTTCCACCAAATAGAATCACAAGTTTTTGTAAGAGCAGGAATGGTTGTAGTCGCAGAATATTCTGCACCATCTTTTGTTTTTATATTCAACAAGTATGTTTTATTAAATTGCCCTTTTACCGAAGAATAAGTAAGATCAATTCCGTAATAATATAATATAAAACCACTGTCGGTTTTGTATGAATACTCTTTAAACTTACCGTCTTGTGTTCCATCGCTGATTGTTATTGCTGCATCATGCACAAAAGAATTTGCAAGTTCTTCCTGTGAAATGGAACTGAAATAATTAAGAGATGATGATAACACCACTATAGGAAATTGGCCGTCTTCAATACTTGCATCTATTACAAGTTTTGCAGGTTGAGTTTGAACTTTGAGATGAATGTCTTTTTCACAGGATGAAAAAATGATGCAACTAAATACAATCAACAAATAAATTTTTAACTGGTGTTTCATAAAAATTTAGCTATTGAGTTTGAATTATGGAGATATACGCTTATAAATTGAACCATTGTAAAAAGAACTGCCACGCAATCCGAATCTTTCGCGATTGCTTTGCCAAAAAGTTTTGTAGCCTTCAGGAATTTCTATTGAAGCGACTTTCACAAATTTATTTGTTTTGATGAAAGGAGCTGCCATTCCATCCTCATCACCCTGAACAATAATATAATCTCCCTTATAAGTATTCACCAAATAATCAACTTTTTGTTCAACCGGCACAACCTTACCTGTAGCATTATCAACATTATCTTCAACGCTTCTGAATAAACAGTGATTGTTAATGCAGGCATAATAATAATTGTAGTTGCCAATCACCCTGCTGTTTGCAGGAATATTTTTTTGAATTATTTTTTTCAAAGCTTCAGTGTTTCTTTCGGGCAAATCTATCCATATAATCATATACTTTATAATTACAAAGAATAGCTGAATAAAAAATATGGTTATCAAAAACGCGGAGGGAAACCGAATTGAACTTTTTCGTTGAATATGAAAAATGAATAGCAATGCAATTATTATTAAAAAAGGAACCATAATACCATGATGATAACTCCATGGAATGACAACTAAAACGAAAACGAAAGAGCTGATTAGGAATCCGTATAAATAAACAGGTACCCTTATCTTATTTAGAAGAGATAATATTAAAAAGGTAAGGTCAATTAAAAGCCATGCAAAAGAATTAATATCAATGTGATTGCTGCTGAAAGAAAATTGCGTTTTTGCAGCAGGACTTATCGAATTAATCATCTCCGTTGCGTTTCCAAGATGAGGATAAAACCAAAGAAAATAAGGAACACCAAATGAAAGAAATACATGAAGTGCTGGAACTATAATCAATTTAAAATTTTTGACTTTAATTCCTTTCAAGAATATTTCAAAGAGCGGCACTGCAAGTAATAAATATAAAAAGCATGAGCGCGGAGTTGTAAGAATTGCCGCACCGAAAAATATACCACTTAGTATATTACTTATAATTATTCGCCCATGATTATCTCGAATATACTCTTTAAAGAAAATAAAAAAACTTAGTGAAACAAAAAGCAATGCCATCATTTCCATTCTGCCGCAGCTTAATGAACCACAAATAAGAAAATTTGTAAAAAGCAATACAAGAAATATTCTTTCGAAAATTATTTTATCCGTTATAAGAAAGAGAGTTCTGCCTAAAATAAAAGCAGAAGCAACACCACATAAATAAACCGGAAATCGAAAGAAAAATGGCGATAACCCAAAATATTTTATAATAAATGCCTGAACAGAAAAAAATACCGGACCATAAAAAAATATTTCAGTATTATGTGTACTCAGGGGATGAATTGTTAATAAAAACTTGTTTTGAGTTGCAAGTGAATTGCTAATGTCTGCAAAGTAAACTTCATCAAACCAAGCTGGCATAAAAAAACTTAGCGACAATATCTGAATAATGATAAAAACAAACAGCAAACCATAAAACCATCTGCTATTCGTAAGAAGTTTAAGTGCCGCTTTTTTCATATCTGTTGCGCAGTGAATTTGCAAAGGCTTATGTGAAAAATTATTCTTTAAATATTGCCGGTCGTTGCGATATTTCATGATAGCATAAAACACCTTTTGCAAAGTAATGACATACCATACTTTTACGAGTTGTGCTCGGCTTCGTTATAGCAGAACCACCATGCAACAAATTGGCATGCCATATTAAAGCATCACCTTTTTTGGGTAAAAATTTTTTCGCTTGCAAATTATTCTCAGCAATTACGGAGCGCACTTTTTCTTCGTAATGCTGATAGTTGTGCTCGCCTAACTTCAAAAAATTATTTCCCGAATCATAATCTTCACTCATAATATAATTGAGCTTATGACTTCCGGGATAATAAATTAATTCACCGCTTCCTTCTTCAACATCTTCAAGTGCAATCCAAATTGCTGCAAGATATCCAAGCGGCTCTGTCGTCATGTGAATTGAATCACTGTGTGGTTTTTGTTCACTGCCATAAATAAAGTTAATCGTTTGAAAAGGTGCAGCAGGTTTACCAAAAATGAATTGAAGTATCTTCATCACTTCATGATGATGAAACACATTATTCAGTAATTCGCTATGCTTCCAAGCATCCATAATTTTACGCTTCGTAAAATTGAAATCCACCTTGCCTTGTTGAAGTAAATTTTCAATCTCCCGATTAATTTCATTGGCTTCTTGCTCGAAAAGTTTCGGGATTATCATGTAGCCATTTGAATGCCAGTTTATCAATTCGTTTTGAATAACGCTTGAAAAAGAATTAAACAAAGGATGCGCTTTAATTTTTTCCGCAGTAATGTTCTGCTTGTCCATCCAAGGAATTTCGTTTGATAATTTTTTTATGTCTGCATGTGAAAGGCTTTGCCATAGCGGTTTTTTTATATTGTACTCTTTATAAAATGATTTATTTTTTTTGAGCTTCGACAAATTGGTGATATTAAACAGCCAGTAAGTTATTCGGAAGCTGCGTAATAGTCCGGTGTATTTGCTTATCCATTTGTTTAAAAACATACTGCAGAGTTACTCAATTTTTTATATTAGGGTTACTTGTTGAAAGTAAGTTTTTAAGATTTATTCACAGGCTGAGTGCGTTTTGTAAGTTGGAAAATTTTTTGAAGGTCGCCAGCGTCTCGCTGACGACAATATTTTTGAGCATCGTGCTCATACAGTAAAAAAAGATTTTTTCATTCTTGTAATATTTGTTGCTATTTATACTTTCACTTCCACTCTTGTTTTTAGAAATCGCTTATGCAAACAATCCTTCAATACTTAAATATCTTTCTCCGGTGTCGTAATTAAAGACGAGTATTTTGCTGCCAGAAGAAATATCAACTAATTTCTTTGCAACTGCTGCAAATGTTGCTCCACTTGAAATTCCACCAAATAACCCTTCTTCAATTGCAGCACGCTGAGCATATTCAAATGCTTCTTCTTTGCTTATTTTAATTACACCATTCAAAACATCTGTGTGCAAATTGTTTGGAATAAATCCTGCGCCGATACCTTGTATGGGATGTGGTCCCGGATGACCGCCGCTCAACACAGATGACAACTCTGGCTCTACCGCAAATACTTGCAGCTTTGGAAATTTCTTTTTCAACACTTCACCTACTCCTGTTACATGTCCGCCTGTACCTACACCTGTAATAAAAAAATCAAATCCTTCAGGAAAATCATTTAAAATTTCCTGTGCAGTTGTTTTTGTATGTGCTGCAATGTTTGCGGGATTATCAAATTGTTGCGGCATCCATGAATTTGGTATTAATGCCACCAGCTCTTTTGCTTTTTCAATCGCGCCTTTCATTCCTTTTTCACGCGGAGTTAATTCAAACTCGGCGCCATAAACACTCATTAAGCGGCGACGTTCAATAGTCATGCTTTCAGGCATCACAAGAATTAGCCTGTACCCTTTCACTGCCGCAACCATCGCCAAACCAATACCGGTGTTGCCGGATGTTGGTTCAATAATCACACTGTCTTTTTTCAGTAATCCTTTTTGTTCTGCGTCTTCAATCATTGAAAGTGCAATGCGGTCTTTTATGCTTCCGCCGGGATTTGCTCTTTCCAGTTTGCACCATACTTCCACATCTTGAGGAAACAAACGGTTTATCCTTACATGCGGTGTATTTCCTATCGTTTCAAGAATGTTGTTTGCTTTCATTTATTCTAACGTTCTATGTTTTAGTACTAAGTCCTTTGTTATGAGTTTAATGATGCTTGTGTTGTTTTGTGTTTTTGCATTTTGTGCTTGTTGCTGTTGTGTGACTTGCAGGATTCATTGGACTATAGCGACGAAGTTTTGTCTCACCGGTCACTTCTAAGGTTTAAAATTTTATGACTGAAAAAAATTTATGTACCAACTTAAACCTGAACGCTTCAGTTCAATTAAAAGAGGAACGTACAAGTGAGTGACACAACAGGCGATGACAAGAATTACAAAAGCTCGTCACAAAAAAATTTCCTCTTAATCCCTTTCAAGTCATGCAAATCAAGGTTCTAAATAATAAAATTCACCGGCTCTTCATAATCTTTTCTATCGTTTATGATGGTTTGATTTTTATGATATACCACACTGAACGGCGGCACACTTTGCGTTACCCACGTGTTACCACCAATTATACTGTCATGACCAACCACTGTGTTACCCCCGAGAATAGTGCTGCCGGCATATATTACAACATTGTCCTCGATTGTAGGATGACGTTTGCTTTTTGCATCTTCCTTTCGCACCGCAATTGCACCCAACGTTACACTCTGATAAATCTTTACGTTGTTACCAATGATGGCACTCTCACCAATCACTACACCGGTGCCATGATCAATAAAAAACGGACTGCCAATTGTAGCGCCGGGATTAATATCAATACCCGTTTTGCTATGCGCCCACTCGCTCATAAAACGCGGAATAAGCGGCACTTTCAGCAAATACAAAATATGCGCAAGACGATGCACAAGAATGGCATAAAAACCGGGATAGGACAAGATAACTTCTTCGAACGAAGATGCCGCAGGATCAAAGTCGAGAATGAGTTGCGCGTCTTGTATCAACTTATTTTTTACTTCTGATAAGGCTGCAAAAAAGTGATCACAAATTTCTTCGCTGTTCAATTTGTTTGCTTGATCAACAGAACACAGCAACTCTTTTAGATGTGCTTGCAATTTGTACAACTCACTTTCGTGATGCTCCATAAACATTTCGGGTTCATCGGTAACCGGAAAAAGATAATTAATGAGTTCGTCGGTAAATGCATGAATTGATTTTACCGATGGCAGGCGATTAGAAAGAATGTAGCCGGGGTATTCCATAACGATGGTTTAAAAATTAAAAACCCTTCTGCGGAGAAGGGTATAATGATTTATCAAGATACACGTTCTCTCTCTATACAACATTGTGACAACAGCAGTATGTAAGCAGTGAGAACATGTTTATAAAATTCACGACAAATTTAATAGACTATTTTAATTAAGAAAATATTAGTTTGAAATAACATCTTCGTGACAGGTAATTTCGCAAAATGAAAATTCAACTATGGTCTGTTGGTAAAGCACATGAACCTTATATAAAACAAGGCGTGGAAGAATTTACCAAACGAGTGAACAAATATTTTTCAGCCGAATGGGAAATTATTCCAACACCGAAAAATTCGGCCATGCTTTCGCAAATGGATTTAAAGAAACAAGAAGGACAAACCATTCTTGAATGGCTTGAGAAAGACGATTATGTTGTATTGTTGGATGAAAGAGGAAAGCAAATAACTTCTCCCCAGCTTGCAGAATTTCTTCAGCAAAGAGCGAATGAAAGCGTTAAAAATCTTGTGTTTTTAATTGGGGGTGTATATGGCGTTGATGAAATCGTTTTTAAAAGAGCAAACTATACTTGGAGTTTATCAAAGCTGATATTTCCGCACATGTTGGTACGCCTCATGCTTGCAGAACAATTGTATCGCGCCTGCACAATTCTTAGAAACGAAAAATATCATCACTCATAAAAAGGGAGACAGATTCCACTATCTTTTTTATATTCCCCTTTAGGGGATAGGGCAAAATGAAAAATACCATCACTCATAAATTAATAAACCGATAAATTGATTGAAGGTATATTTACAATTTAAACACATTCACGATGAATGTAACCATTATTATTGTAATAATAACCTGCATTGTTTCATTTATCGCATTTTCAAATCAGCGTGTGATTGATGAGCTCATTTTCAATCCGGCTGCCGTCTATCACCGCAATGAATGGTACCGCTTTCTCACTTGCGGATTAATTCATGCAGATATGATGCATCTTGCATTCAATATGTTTTCATTTTATGTTTTCGGCAGAATTGTCGAAAATGATTTTATAAATATTTTTGGAAGCAAAGGCACAATACTTTATGCGCTCATGTATATAGCAGCATTGCCTGCATGTCTTATTCCAACATATACACAGAACAAAGAAAACTATACCTACAGAAGCTTGGGCGCATCGGGCGCAGTATCTGCCGTAATTTTTACCGGAATACTGTTGCAACCCACATTAGGAGTAAGCCTTATCATTATTCCTATTCCTATTCCTGGTTTTATATTTGGTCCGCTTTATCTTATTATCACTGCTTATTTAAGTAAACGCGGAGGCAGTCACATCAATCATTCCGCCCATTTTTGGGGAGCATTGTTTGGAATTGCTTTTTTAATCGTGACAGCTCTTACCCTAAGCAATTTTAATCCCCTTACCAATTTTGTTGAACAAGTTCAAGCGTATGTGAGATAAATTATAGACAGGTATTCTTATTCTTTTTATGAGCCCAACAAAAGTGCAGATGGCATCGTTGGTTGCGTCGCACTCTTGTACTTTTTGAGTACGTTTCAGCAGTTCAAAGTCGAAGTTGCTGTATGTACCCTCACAGAATGACTCGCTTAGTTCATCAACCACTTTTTGATCTTTTCATTTATCGCAAGTTCATATACAAACATCCAATCATTATTTCTCGTTCCGTTTGCCAAATGTTCATGCTGATTTTGATCGAGGATGTAATCTGCAGGATTATTAAGTATTCTTGTTTCAGAATATACACTCTCAAATTTCTTTCTTACTTCTGTAAAACCGCCTACATAATTTTTTATTTGTTGCTGGGTGGCTTGTTTATCACCCGCAGAAGTTGCTTTGTCAAATTTGTGAAGCAGCAATAAAAGTTTTGCAGAGTAGATTTGCAACTCATTTATCTGTTCCATAACTTGTAGTGAATATTGATTTCTTCGAGCCGCTTGTTTTACTGTTTCAATTCTTTCTTTAATTATTTCATACTGCTTCATAGATTCTGTCGCTTCACTAATTTTATTTTGATATTTCTTACTCCATGCTCCTGCGTTATTGTGGTAAGGTAATTCTATCAGTTCAAAACTTTTGTGATAATTGTTTCTGTCTCCTTTTTCAAGCAGCGCAGTCTCCCAAAACGGAAGCACTTTTTCAAGCTTGTCCTCAAATTCAAAAGAAGAATCAATAACCGCAGAAGTATAAAAACGTTGACGAAATATTGTATGTACATCTTCTGCTTTCGCATCAATGTAATGCCAGCTAAAAAAGGCAAAATCATACAAGCCTCTCCAGTAAGTTTCAAAGTGTGGAGAACAATCATCCCATGCTGTGCATAAGATGCCATTCATTTTCTTTTCAGCTGTTATTCTGCAAAAATCTTTAATTGGTTGAAAGTTTGAGTGATCACGAGGCATCATGGGCCACATCGTTTGTGCTGCTGTTGCAGCCATTACCACTAAATTGTGCGATCTATACCAATTAATTGCATTTTGATTTCCCAACAGGTTTGGCGTATCATAGTTCCAGCGCATATATACACAGGTTTTTGGAAAGAGGTTAATGTTTTCATCCAATCTATGCTGATTTTCTTTCCAAACTGTTTTTACCTTTTCAACAGATACGTTCGCATCCCATGTTGTTTGGTAGAGATCAGAAAGTTTAAACACCATATCATCCCAAAAAATAGGTATGCGATTATGTTGTTTTGCAAATTCGCACACTTTGTTTAACCACTGCATTTGTAATTGCATGGGTGATAACCCTGACTTCTTTGCAAGTTCAGACATCCCAAGTTTACCCACTTCATCACCGCCTACATGCAAATATTTTCCATATGGAGTTGCTGCAATAGCATCCTCATATAAAGAAAACTGTAACTCATACGTTTGAGGATTCAATGGATCGAAAGACCAATCAGAAGTTGTATCATCTCTTAAATTTTTATACTGTTCATGCTTCAAAATGAATGAAGCATGACCAAGCCCTTGCACAAGAGGGCTTATTTCGATATTACGTTCTTTAGCGTATTTGCTGATGGTTGCAAATTCTTCAACAGAGATTGCATCACTTGCTGCAACAACAGGAGCTTTTCTATAACGCAACTTATCTTCCAACTCAACAATGATTGCATTTATTTTTATTGCTGCTAAACGGTCAATCATGGCATAATAATAGTGACCGGCATCAAGATGATGTTTCAGATCAAGATGTATTGCCCGGTAAGCAATATCGGGATAATCAATAATTTTTAAGGAAGGAATAGTTATGTTTTGATCGTGGGCATCTTCAAGCAACTGCGACAATGTTACACATCCGTAAAACAATCCCGCTTCATTTCTTGCACTAACAGTCGCTTGCTCATCTTTTATTTCAATAATATAACCTTCTGACGATTGAGGAAGATCATCATCTGAAGATAGCTTCATGGTTAAAACACTAGTACCACTTTTGTTTATAAGCGGTAATAATTTCAATGATTCATACAATACCGGCTTTTTAAATGACCCATTTAAAAAAATATATTGAAGAGAATTAGCAGAAAGTCCTTTACCATTTAGGAGCTCAACTTTTTGTGGTTGTGGCAGAAGTTTAAATTGTTTTTCAAAATCTTTTGTATCAAAAGCAAACGAATGTGAAGTAGGTGGTAACGTAAACAATAAAAAAGGAAGCAATAATCTTTTCATATAAAAGCTTTAAATAAAAACTCCACCGTTTATCGGTGGAGCTTTTTATGTGCATAGCAATCGAAGAGGCATTTAAACTGTGAATTGTTCGTTAAAAGAACAACATCTAAAAGTAGAGAAATTTTTTAAACTACCAAGGGTGCGGCTAATAAAATTTCTTCATTTACGCAATCCCGGTATTTTTCAAAGTTGTTTACAAAGAGTTTTGCAAGGTTTTTTGCCTGTTCATCATAAGCTTCTTTGTTTGTCCAGGTACTGCGCGGGTTCAATAAACTGTCAGGAATATTGGGACAGGTTTTTGGTACGAGCACACCAAATACACGATGTGCTTCATACTCTACATTATTAAGTTGTCCTTTCAACACAGCAGAAATTATAGCACGAGTATATCTTAATTTTATTCTTGCTCCAACACCATAACCGCCTCCAATCCAGCCTGTGTTTATCAACCAAACATTTACATTATGTTTCTTCATTTTCTTACCGAGCATTTCTGCATAAAAGCCAGGATGCAATGGAAGGAACGGAGCGCCGAAGCATGCGCTAAATGTAGCTTTAGGCTCGGTTACACCTGTTTCGGTTCCTGCAACTTTTGCCGTATAACCACTGATAAATTGATACATCGCTTGACCCGGCGTTAACTTGCTTACAGGCGGTAAAACCCCGTACGCATCGCAGGTTAAAAAGAAAATGTTTTTTGGAGTGCCTGCTACTCCATGCTCAAGTGCATTATTTATATAATAAATGGGATAGCTTACTCTGGTATTCTCTGTAATGTCTTTGCTGCAAAAATCTATCTCATCGCAGTTTTTAAAAAAGGTAATGTTCTCGACAAGAGCACCGGTACGAATGGCATTATAAATTTCAGGTTCCTTTTCTTCACTAAGATCAATACATTTTGCGTAGCAGCCACCTTCGAAGTTGAAAACAGAGTCACTATCCCAGCCGTGCTCATCATCACCAATAAGTTTTCTTTCCGGATCGGCGCTTAAGGTTGTTTTGCCCGTTCCACTTAATCCAAAGAAAATTGCAACATCACCATCTCTCCCCACATTAGCACTGCAATGCATGCTTAATACATGCTTATCGTGTGGCAATATATAATTGAGTATACTGAAGACACCTTTTTTTATTTCGCCTGTATAACCGGTTCCACCAATAAGAATTGTTTTATGTGTAAAGGAAACAATTATAAAATTGTGTTGGCGTGTTCCATCAATAACCGGCTCTGCTTTAAAGGCAGGTGCTTGAATAACCGTCCATTCAGGTTCAAAATTTTCAAGCTCATCTTCATCAGGACGAAGAAACATGTTATAAGCAAATAAATTGCTCCATGGATTTTCATTTATTACGCGGATATTGATTCTGTATTCCGGATGTGCACACGCATAACAATCGCGAATCCATACTTCGTGTTTGCTGTTTAAATAGTTAAGTAATTTCTTTCTTAGCTGGAGAAAATATTTTTCTTCTATTGGTTGATTGAAATTATTCCAGTGAATTGTTTTTTCGGTGATGGCATCCTTTACGACGAATTTATCTTGGGGACATCTGCCGGTAAATTCTCCTGTATTTACACATAATGCTCCAGTATTGCATAAAGTGCCTTCTTTTCTTTCTATGGTTTGAATGATTAATTTATCTGGGGAGAGTTGATAATGCACATGTGTGCTTGCGAGTCCGGGTTGCAGTAGCTTTGCCTCAGGTACGCTTAAAGAAGATACTGTCATAAGTACAAATTTTAGTGTAAAAACAAAAGTAATAAATGAATGCTTACGACCGTTAGTTATTCTTTAAATGTTTTAGAATATTAACCGTTGGGTAGTTTATATTAGAATATCTTCAAATTAACGACGTTAGAGGTGGAGATATTTAATGGTTTTCGAAAATCATTTTGAGGAAATTGAAAGGGTGATCATAAATTTTTATTGTTACGCACTTAGCGCTAATACTATCATAAAGCTTTCTTTGTGTCAGTTCACTTCTGCGTCCTGAATTTCTGCTCAACAGGATCCAAC
>Ga0081539_10001687_pt1 | contig 35644 bp, 38 predicted proteins | sample TabmetS4T2R2_FD_71023 | JGI IMG/M metagenome (GOLD analysis project Ga0081539, IMG submission 71023) | Tabebuia heterophylla rhizosphere microbial communities from the University of Puerto Rico - S4T2R2 | ecosystem: Host-associated > Plants > Roots > Rhizosphere ... | reverse complement strand
TGCCGCGGACGCGGCCGGCCAGCCCGGCGCCGAGCTCCACTATGTCGCGAACGCCCGGCAGAACTCGCGGAACGCCGCGACCGGCCGGTCGGCGTCGTCGAGGTGGTTGGCGGCGTGGACGTCGAGGTGGTTCCAGATCGCCATGTCCTGCTCGAACGCTAGACGGCTGTCGGTGGCCAGCGCCATGACGGTCGCGTGGTCGGGCGGCCCCGGGTCGCCCTCGTCCCAGACGGCGAGTGTGACGCGGATCGTGCAGCCGCCGCCGGGTCGCGCGGTGGCGGCGGTGATCACGACCTGCGGCCGCTGCTCGTCGCCGAGCGTCGTCGCCACGACGCCCGGGCTGAACACGCGCGCGTGGAACCGCGTGCGGACGAGTGTCGTCGCGCCGTCGCGCTCGCCGCCCCACAGCCGCGGCGCGACGGTCTCGAACTGCGCCTCGACGTCGAGGCGGCCCAGCGGCCCGGCGGCGACGCTCATGACGGGCCGCCGGCTGATGCCGTGCACGGCCGTGAAGTGGTCGGTGTCGAATACGTTCTCGATCACGAGCTCGGGCGGCACGGGCGCGTCGAGCGCGAACGTCGGCACGAAGCAGTGCGTCTCGGCGAGGCTCGCCAGGTACTCCGGAAGCCCGGTGTCGTGCTCGCCGTGCGGCAGGACGAAGACCGAGCCGCCGTAGTCGCACGTGGGATGCGCGGCGACGCAGTAGGGCGGGGGCTGGTCGAGCCCGAGGCCGATGCGGCGGCCGTGGAACGGGCAGACCACGACGCCGTCGTCGAGCTCGCCGCCGTAGGCGAGGTGGGTGCCGCGGTGCGGGCAGGTGGCGTCGTACGCGACGAGGCGCCGGCCGTCGTCGACCAGCATCAGCCGGTGCGGGCCGATGTCGGCCGCCGTCAGCTCGGCCTCGATGTCGCGCCGGAAGGCGACCTGGTGCCAGCCCGCGTTCACGTCGCCGCCAGCCTTTCCGCTCGCGGGCGCGCGCGGCGCGCGCGGGAGGACTCAGGGAGGTTTCGGCGGCAAGCATCCCTGCTTGTTGAGCCTGCGTCCGAGGGCCGGAGGAGTGCTCTTAAGGTCGGCCGGACAGCCGATCGAAGGGAGGACGCATTGTCCGAGCAGGAGGTTGCGGGTCGGGGCCGGAAGATCAAGAGCCTCAACCCGAAGGTCTTCGGCCAGGCGACGCCGAAGGTCCAGGAGCTCACGGTCGACGACCTCAACAGGCTGGCCCAGGTCGCGGAGGGCGCTGCGTCGCCGTCGGGCGCCATCGCCGACCTCACCGCTGACGATCTCAAGAGCCTCGACGAGGCGTTCTACCAGGCACGCCTCCAGGCCGCCGACCTGCTGGCGCGTCGTCTGAAGGACGACCAGAGCCTGACCGACGAGGAGCAGGAGATCTTCAACAACTGGAGCTGCTGCTGCTGCACGCCGTGCTGCTGCTGCGCGGCCGCGGACGTCGATCCGTTCGCATGAGCGACGCGCCGGCCACGGGTCGAGGGCCGCGCGTGCGGCTCGACGCTCGCGAGCTCGAGCTCGCACGCCTTCCCGACGGCGGCGTCGTCGCCAAGCGCGGCGTGCGGGAGGTGCTGCTCCGAGACCCGGAGGCCGGCGCACTGCTGGAAGAACTGGCGGAGATGCTCGACGGGACGCGCTCCACCGAGGCGATCCTGGACGCGGTCGCCCCGGAGCGCCGTCAGCAGGCCATCAACGTGCTGACGCTCCTGCTCGAGCGGCGCCTTCTCCCCGAGGCGGACTCCGCCGACACCGCCGAGGCGCGCTTCTGGTCGACCTTCGGGCCGCATGGCGCCGACGGGCCGGAGCGCCTGCGCACCGCGCGGGTGACCGTGCTCGGCGGCGACCAGATCGCACGCGGGCTCGTGGCGCAACTGCTGGCCTCCGGTATCGGCGCGATCGACGTCGCGCTGGTGCCGGGGCTGATCGCCGGCGAGGGTGCCGGCGAATGGCTGCGCGGACTCGTGCGCGATCGCGACCTCGACGGGCGCGTCCGCCGCATCGATGCGGCGGACGCGCTTGGCTCGATCGCCGAGAGCGCGATGCTCTGCGCGACCAGCGACGCCGGCCTCACCGGCGCGATGCGCGAGGCGAACCAGCAGGCGCTCGCCGCGGGCGTGCCGTTCCTGCCCGCCTGGGTCGCCGAGCTCGTCGGCTACGTCGGGCCGCTCACCGAGCCGTTCGACACCGCCTGCCTGCACTGCTATCAGCTCCGCGCCGAGTCCAACAGCGGGCGCCGCGCTGAGTCCGACAGGGCCCTGCGCGAGCTTCGCGAACGCAATCCCACGCTGCGCGACGTGTCGGGGCTCCTGCCGCCGATGGCGGCGGCGGTGAGCGCGGTGGCGGCGATGGAGGCGGTCAAGCGGATCAGCCGGCTGGCGCCGGCCGACACGTCCGGCCGGCTGATCGAGATCAACCTGATCTCGTTCGCCTCGCAGGTGAGACGTGTGTTGAAGCTGCCGCGCTGCCCAGATTGCAGCGACGTGATGCGGCAGCCGGCCGTGGCGCTCGCGCGCGGGCCGCAGGTCCCGGGTCGCGGATGATCGCCCTCAGCCCGAGCCATCGCGAGCGGCTGGACCGGCTGCTGCGTCTCTGGGACGACCTCGTCGACCCCAAGGTCGGCGTCGTCCGCTCGGTCTCGGAGATGCGCCGCGACGACGACGAGCCGGACTTCTTCCACTACCTCGCGATCGCCTGCGACACCGGCCGCTTCACCGCGCTCAGCAACTTCAACAACACCGGCGGCGTCTCCACGACGCGCTACGGGGCGATCGCCAAGGCGCTCGGCGAGGCGGTCGAGCGGTACTGCTCCGCGATCTTCGACTACCGCGACCTCGTGCTCGCGCCGTACGACGAGCTCACCGAGCGCGCCGTGGCGCCGGAGAAGTTCGCGCTGTACTCGGAGGCGCAGCACGCCGCGGGCACGCTGCCGTGGCGGCCGTTCCGGCGCGACTCGCCGGTCTGCTGGGCGCGCGGGACATCGCTCGTGGACGGCGAGCCGACGCTCGTGCCCGCCTCGATGGTGTTCGTGCCGTTCCACTTCCTGCGCTCCCGGCCGGACACGCCGATCGGGCAGCCCATCTCCACCGGCATGGCCTGCGGCGTCTCCTGGGACGACGCGGTGCTGTCCGGCCTGTGCGAGGTGATCGAGCGCGACGCGTTCACGATCACGTGGCAGGCCCGCCTCTCGCGGCCGCACGTGGATCGCGCCACGCTGCCGCCGTCGGTGCTCGACCTCATCGGCCGCTACGAGGCGGTGGGGCTGCGCATCGAGCTGATGGACATCACGACCGACGTCTCGGTGCCGACCGTGCTCGCGTTCGCGATCGGCGACGCCCCGACGTCCCCGGCCGTCACGGTCGCCGCCGCGACCGATCCCGACTACGAGATCGCGGCGATCAAGACGCTCGAGGAGCTCGCGCACACGCGCAAGTTCTCCCGCCAGCTGCTCCAGTGCACGCCGCCGGTCGCGAGCGATCCCGAGCACGGCCATCCGGAGGTCGTCGACCAGCGCACGCACCTGCGGTTCTACGGGCCGCAGGAGTCGCGGGCGTTCGCGGAGTTCGCCTGGGGCTCGGCCGAGTGCGTCGAGTTCCCGGAGCCGGCGGCGATCCCGCCGAGCACGGACGTCGCGCTGGCGGAGACGGTGGCCGCCGTGGCCGCGCGCGGGCTCGAGCCGGTGGCGGTCGAGCTCACGACGCCGGACATCCGCGGGCTGGGCCTGCGCGTCGCCCGCGTGGTGGTCCCCGGCATGAACCCGCTGTTCATGGGTCACCACAACCGGGCGCTCGGCGGGGAGCGGCTCTACACGGTGCCGCAGCTCCTGGGCTACGCGGGGCTCGAGCGCGGCGGCCCGGACAACCCGTACCCGCATCCGTTCCCGTGAGGAGGCTTCGATGAGCCTGGAGGCGGTCGACAGCTACCTGGCGCAGGACGGCGAGCAGGTCGCGTGGGAGCTGTTCCACGAGAACTCCAAGCTGAGCCGCCACGAGCGCCACCCGACGTTCGCTCTGCATCCGTCGGACTCGACGGTCGTGCGGGTCATGCGCGGGTTGCGGCGCGTGAAGGAGTACGAGGACTTCCCGAAGGTGGCGCTGCCGGAGTCGCTGCCGGCGGCGCGCGGGTCGTTCGAGGACGTGCTGGCGCGCCGGGTCAGCGCCCGCGGCTTCGCGGACGCGCCGATCACACTGGCTGAGCTCGCGAAGGTGCTGCTGGCCGGCACCGCGGTGACCCGCACGAACGAGGACAACGCCTATCCGAACCCGTTCCGCGCGGTCCCGTCGGGCGGGGCTCTGTATCCGCTCGAGGTCTACGTCGTGGCGCGGCGCGTCGACGGGCTCGCGCCCGGGCTCTACCACCTCGATCCCGAGGACCGCGAGCTCGACGACCTGGGCCGGGGGGACGAGACCGCTGCGTTGGCCGAGCACGTCATCCAGCCCGACCTGCTGGGCTGCGCCGCGGCGTGCGTGTTCGTCACGGCCGTCTTCTATCGCTCGACGTTCAAGTACGGCGACCGCGGCTACCGGTTCGTGCTGCTGGAGGCCGGCCACCTCGTGCAGAGCTTCTGCCTGGCGGCCACGTCGATCGACCTCGCGAGCACGCCGATCGGCGGCTACCACGACCGCGGGGTCGACCGCTGGCTCGGCTTCGACGGCCTCAGCCAGTCGACGATCTACGCGATGTTCCTGGGCCGCGGCTGATCGTCACAATACGAGCGTGATGGAGCAAGGTCGGGAGCTGGCGCCAGATCGCGTCGGCGTGGGACGACTGACCGAGGACGCACGGCTGGGCCGCAGCGGCCTGCGCCTGCGCAACGGGCTCACGTTCGACGCCTGGATGGGCGTGGGCCGACGGCTGGCCGAGATCTCCAACGCGTCGGCCTGGTGGCTGGGCGACTGGATCGTCTACGGCCATCGCAGCTACGGCCAGCGCTACAAGATCGCGCTCGAGGCGACCTCGCTGGATTACCAGACTTTGCGGAACTACGCGTGGGTGGCGCGCCGCTTCGAGGCGGGGCGCCGCCGCGAGGGCCTGAGCTTCCAGCACCACGCCGAGGTCGCGGCCCTGCCCGAGAGCGAGCAGGACATGTGGCTGAGCCGCGCGGAGCGCCACCGCTGGTCGCGCAACGAGCTGCGGCGGCGCATGTTCGCGCTCCAGGCGTCCCGCCGGTCGGGGCGCGTGACCTGCCGCCTCAGCGTGGCGGCCGAGCGCGAGGAGCGCTGGCGGGAGGCGGCGGCCGCGGCCGACCAGTCCCTGTCCGAGTGGATGATCGCGGCCGCCGACGCCGCCGCGGACGCCGCGCTGCGCTCCTCGTAGGATTCACGCTTGCGGTGCCCACAGATCTCACGGTGATCCTCCACGACCGGCCCGGCGAGCTCGCCCGGCTGGGCGAGGTCACGGGTGCGGCCGGGGTGAACATCCGCGGGCTCGCCGCCTTCACCGGCGAGGGCCGCGGCGTCATCCACCTGCTCGTCGACGACGACGCCGTCGGGCGCGCGACCGAGGAGCTTGGTAGCGCCGGCCTGGGTGTGGCGGACGCACGCGAGGTGCTGGTCGTCGATATCTCCGACCAGCCCGGCAGCCTCGGCGAGCTCGCCCGGGAGCTCGCCGCCGCGTCCGTCAACATCGATCTCGCCTACACGACGTTCGGCGGCGTGAAGCTCGTGATCGCCACCGAAGACCTCGACGCCGCCCGAGCCGCGCTCGACCTTCCGGCGTAAGCGACGCGTAAGCGAGTTCTAAGCGCGCTCCGCGAGCCTTCGCGGCTCCACCAACAAGGAGCACCCATGGCTACCACGCTCGCACCGTCCGCCGCCGTCACGCTGCGCGAGGCGGAGGCCGTCGTCCACGCGGCCCGCCTCAAGGCGGCCGAGATCGGCGTCCCGATGAATATCGCCGTCGTCGACGAGGGCAACAACCTCGCCGCCTTCGCGCGCATGGACGGCGCCTGGCTCGGCTCGATCGACATCGCCCAGAACAAGGCCTACACCGCCCGCGCCTTCGACATGGAGACCCGCCAGCTCGCCCCGCTCGCCCAGCCCGGCGGGCCTCTGTACGGCATCGAGGCCAGCAACGACGGCCGCCTCATCGTCTTCGCCGGCGGCATCCCGCTCACGGCGCGGGGCCGGGTCGTCGGAGCGATCGGGGTCAGCGGCGGCAGCATCGAGCAGGACCAGATCGTCGCCGAGGCCGGCGTGGCGGCGTTCTGACCGTCGGGGGGCGGCGAGCCGCGTGCTCGCCGCCCTGATTCGGTCCGCGGTCGCCGCAATGCAAAGTTTCAAGATGAGGACCCCATCTTGTAACTTTGGCTAGACTTTGCCCGTGCCCTCTACAGCGCGGAAAGAGCAGGTGTTCAGCGATATTCTGCGGCTCCGGCGCGCGGAGGCGGAGAGCCGGTCGGCGCGCGAACTGGTGACGGTCCGCACGCACCTCGAACGGGAGATGGGCGAGGTTGTCACGCGATCGCTTGCCGCTCGCCTCCTCGGCGTCAGCCACACTGCACTCCAGCGCTGGATCGACGCGGGCGACGTCCCCCTGGTGCCAACGCGAGACGGAAAGCTCGGCGTTCCCGTATCCGTGCTGATCGATCTCCATGAAGCGATTCGCAGCGCGCGCGAGGACGGCAATCGTCGACTTCACGTGCTGGAGCCGGCGATGATCGAGGCGCGCGACAAAGCCGATGCGCTCGATCCACGGTCGCTCGTGCCCGTGGACGAGCATCTCGATCCGCACGACAGGGCGGAGAGACGTAACCGGGCCTATCACGGCGCCGTCGCACGCCACCTTCGCCGGGACACCGTTCGGCGCGCGCAGCACCAATTGTGGCGCTGGGAGGAAGAGGGCACGATCCACGCGCGTTATGCAGCTGCCTGGGAGGACGTCCTGAAGCGACGTCTCGGGGAGATCAAGGTCGTGCTCACTGCGGACAGCCAGTGGGCGCGCGACCTCCGGCAGAACTCGCCGTTCGCCGGCGCGCTGAGCGAACCGGAGCGTCGCAAGATCCTGGCCGAGATCCGGTAGCGGTGCGCCGCGAGGACCTTGAGCATGTCGTGTGGGCGGCCTCGCAGATCGCGGGCGAGGAGGAGTGGGTCGTCGTCGGCAGCCAGTCGATCCTCGGCACCTATCCGGACGCGCCTCCGAACATGTTGCGCTCGATGGAGGTGGACCTCTACCCACGCGCCGCCCCGGACGAGCGAGTGTCCTCGAGGGCGTTCTCGGAGACGGATCCTCGTTTCATCAGACGTACGGGTATTACGCGCACGCCGTCGGACCTGAAACGGCCAAAGCGCCCGCGGGCCGGGAGGACCGACTCGTGCCGCTCGCTATACCCCCGCGTGGCAAGAGCCGCATGCGCGTGGTTGCCTTCTGCCTCGAAAGGCACGACTTGATCCTGTCCAAGCTCGCAGCCAACCGCGAACGCGACTGGGAGTTCGCCAAGGACGCGATCGCAGCTGGGCTGGTGGACCTCGAAATCCTCGAGGACCGGGTCGACTCGCTCCCGGTCCCGCCCCAGCTTCAGGATCTGATCGCGAGATCACTCGCAGCTATGCGTCGGTGAGACGCGCAGCGATCGCCCGGGAGGGCTGGTGCCGCTCAAGGATGGTCGGCACTAGAGCGCCAAAAACCCCCGCCTTTTGCGGGGCCTTCGCTGATGCGCCGAAGAGGACTCGAACCTCCACCCGGTTATCCCGGACCAGGCCCTCAAGCCGATCGTGGGCGTGTGCGCTGTGTCCATTTGGCTCTGGAGCGTCGTTTGCGTCCGCGGGATTGAACGGGGTCGGACGTTCCGGACGGGATGAATGTTGTCACGGATGTTGTCACGACGTGTGGCCCGGTCGACGGGCCACGTCTCTTCGCACCGCTACCCGCCCGCGCAAAGGCTCGACCCAACGACCGCTAGCTGCGTGCCCTGGCAGCTGGCGCCTGGCGACCTGGCAACTGCCTTCACGTTACCGTCGTCCCAGGGCCTCCCAACTGGTCTCGTGGCACAAGATCCACATCAGCGGTCTGCACCCGGAGCCACTGAGCCACATCCGTGCCCGCGTTCCAAAGGCGCGTGTAGTACGAGGTGAAGTATTCGCCGCTGACAGGATCCTCGATTCCTAGCGCCTTTGTTCTCTCCGTCGTCTCGCCCGTGATCGCCAAGAACACGACCTTGGAATCGATAATCACCATGTTGAGCGCCGGGGCATCGATCTCCCACTCGACAACGCGGACGTGATAACCCGGTGTTGTCTCTTGAGTCTCCGCGAGTCGTTTTGCCCACTCTCTCATTCCCTCACTGCGCACGGCGATCACTCGCCGGACCGACCGGCTGGGACCGGCCCGAAGCCAGTCGATTACGGAATCCGACCAGCTCGCCGCGTCTTCGCCAAACTCGGCGGGTGGCTCGTCTCGAATGTGAGTCAAGTCGAGTGTCGCCGTACCTTTCGAACGCGCTGCGTCGAGCTGACGATAAAACTCGTCTAAGCCAGGAAACAGCTCCACCTTGACGGACGTCGCGGCCTGTCGCAAGAACCGTACGTCGGTGTGGATTTCCTCGACGGGAGTCAACAGCCGAATGATGACGAGCAGTGCGACGAGTACTAGTGGGGTCTGCCAAGCAGCAGGAACGCTGAACGCAGCCGTGACAACAGACGCAACCGCGAGGAGGATCAGCGCGCCGATAAGCGCACGCGCCTCAAGACGAGCAAGATCTAGGCGCTTCAATGGCTCCTCCGACGATTCCAAGCGTCAATGGGCAGAGCGACAGCCAACCAGCACGCCACACCAATTGCAAGACTCGATGTCAGCGAGAACTGGCGTCTGGCGCAGAGGTTGACACCTAAAAAGAATGCGAGAACCGTCGGCAGACCGATCATGCCGGCGAGAGACGCCTGAGCGACCGCGGTCAGGCCTTCCAAACGACCGATGAAGAACAGACCGGCCAGGCTGACAGCCGGGAACAGCAGGCCCAACCCAGCGCTCGCCGGTCCGAGGGAGCGAGCCACTATAGGTAGCGCTGCAACCAGCGTCCCGCCTGCAAGGAATCGTACGAGAAACTCGGTCACGTCTGCTCCCGGCGAGCCCGAATCATCGGTGTGGTCCATGGCCAGCAACCGTAGCTTTCGTGTCGGCGGACCGCGCGAGGCCGCTCCGTCCCACCTAGCGAGGTCGCAACCGCTCGAGAGGATACGAGGGGCGCTTGCGAGTCACTGACTCAGACGGCTAGAGTCCACTATGCGTCTGCGGCGAATTCGTCGCTACGGTCCGTAATCCCTGGCTAACCGCGTTCGATCGGACTCATGCAGGATCTGACGGCTCTGAAGCAGTTCTATGCCAGTACAGACGCTCCGTCTGAGACACTGTTTGAAATTTGGGAGCGAGGCCGAGCGCGTGGCGATAGCGTCACTCCTAGCACCTATTCCCCTGAGTACAGGGCATGGATCGTGGCCAAGTTGCGACGCGATCTCGACACGGTTGGCGGAACGCGACTCTTGAGCGTTGGATGCGGCAACGCATTCGTCGAAGCGGAACTTGCTGCAGCTGGCGTACGTGTGCTCGCGGTCGACGTGCTTGATGAGGCGGTCCAGATGGCTCGCCGGAAGGGCGTCGACACGGTCGTGGCGGACGTCACCGCGTGGTGTCCACCTCGCCGCGACTGGGACTTGATTTATGCTGACGGCCTTCTTGGTCACCTCTACCGCCCCGGCCGAGGATGTCAACACATCCTGCGGAGGCTCATAGGCTGGCTTCAAGCGCGTCGCGGGACGATCGTGATCTCCAACGATGTGCCGGGCAGCGGCGTGCGTGTGTGCGAAGCATCTGGCGTGCCGGGTTTCTACTGGCTGTCGACACGTTTTGTAGTGGCAGAGCTGCGGCGCGCGGGATTCATTCCGCACGAGGTCCAGGAATTCGTTTACGACCGACCTCTCAGCGGCAAACGCAGTCGCGGCGTCGTAACCGCGACGGGCTAGCGCTTCTCGTGCATCACAGGTCTGGTGATAGGGGGCGCCGCAACTTGTCCCGGGGGATCGTCACGTCACGGGAAAGTGGTTCGTCACTCGGAGAGTCGATCGACCCGCGAGCCACGCGCTGCCGGATGCCTAGGTCTCGCGCGCGTATCAGCGAAACCGCCGCGGTGACGGAACCGTTTCCGTGCGGCGCATTCAGCGCTGCGGAGTCATAGGCCGGGCCCGCGAGTCGCCTGATGCACGAGCCGGTGGCGGGCGGCCGGAGGTGAGTCGGTCGCGGGGCGGCTGGAGGGCGAGTCGGTCGCGGGGCGGCTGGAGGCGAGTCGGTCGCGATGCCCAGCGCGCCCGCCCAGCGGCTGAGTAACGAGCTCGATCTCACGCCCTCGTGTGGATCACCGACGACCACTAGGCGGAGCAAACCGGAGACGGACGGCGATGCTGGTCAATGATCAGGTGTTTCTCATGCGGTCGCCCGGCCGGAGCATCTTCGAGAAGCACGGCGGGGTGGACGCTCGTACTGTTGCCGTGGCCTCGGCTCGTGACGAGCATCGACGCAACTCTGCTGACGTCGGCCGTTAGGCCTTGGGAGGTCGCTGTCTTGCCGGCATCGCCCCGAGCCAGAGCGCGAAGCAGTACGCCAGGCACTGGGGTACGGCGTGGACCCGGCGCTCGCGGCCGAGCATCTCCGCGCCTTCGCCGGCGAAAGGACCGACGACGAAGAGTTATGGAGCCGCGGGCCATGGTCCATCCGTCGGGTCCGCGGTCTACGGTCTCCACATGCATTCCGTCTCGGCGCGCGAGGCTGGCGACAAGTCGCTGTTGCGAGCCCTCGCCGACGAGGCGAGTGACGCGCTCGCCCGGCAGGTCGAGGTCGTGGGGCTGTGTCTGATCGGCTCCGTCGCGCGCGGGAACGAGCGCCCGACTAGCGACGTCGATCTGATCGTCCTGTGCGAGGCGCCGTGCAGCGCGCGGCGCCTGCTGACGCTCCTGCCAGCCGCGATCGACGGTTCGAGGCTGACACTGCTGCCGTACACCAACGCGAGCTGGCAGCGTCAGGTGGACCGCGGGGATTTGTTCCTCACGCACGTCGCGGGCGAGGGGATCGTGCTGTACGACCGGGACGGGCGGATGGCCGCGGCGCTCGCCTCCGTCCGCGAGCGCGTGCCGGACGTCAAGGGCGAGAAGGAGCGTCAGATCGCCCGGCTGAACCCGTACCGCGATGCGCGCCGGCTCAAGGGCAACTGCCTGTTCGCGCTCGCGCGCGCGTACAGCGTGGGCAAGGCGCTCGCCATCGCGCACACGGTCGAGCTCGGCGCGCCGACGTTCGTCAAGGAGGAGGCGTTCACGAGCGTCGCGCGCCGGCGGCCGCACCTGGCTCCGGCCGTCGCCACGCTCCGGCAGCTCCGTCCCTTCTACGACGTGACGCTAGGGCGGTTCCCGCAGCCGCTGCCGTTCGACTACCACGGCGCCGAGGCGCACCTCGCCGACGCGATCCGCGCGGCGGATCAGCTCGCCGATGGCTGAAGAGCCCATCGCTCCTGAGGTCTTCGATTTCATCGACGACTTCCTCGGCCACGTCAGCGTGTACGCGGTCGCTGGCTCGGCGCCGCTTGACTCGGAGTCCAACGTCCTCGCCTTCTGCGAAAACTTCTTCGCCCAGTTCTTCGAAAACGACATTGGGGACGAGATCACGTCGATCAGCAGCGTCAGTTCGAGCCGGGCGGGCATCCACCGCCGCCGCCTGCCGGGGAAGGATCCGCGGCGGCGCCTCATCCGGGACTTCCAGCACCTCTGCAAGGTGCACTCCGATCTCATCGGCGAGACGTATGGAAGCGGGGGCGACGAGCGTGCGGAGTTCTTCTACTCCGACCTCCCAGATCTCCTGCACGACATCGAGCAGTGGGCCAGGGAGGCCGGCCACGATACGACGCGCGACCGCGTCAGGCGTACGATCCGGAAGTACCGCGAGTTCGTTGACCAGGATCCCACGGACTGATGGACGATCTCGACACCGACCAGCAACTCGAGCGGCTCGTCGAGCTGATTCGCGTCGACTACGACGCGACGCTGCGCGCGATGCAGGGGTTCATCCAGACCGCCGGCCAGGTCCGTGCGGCGGGGATCGCGGCTTGGGGCGTCGTACTCGGCCTTGCGATACGCGACGCGTCCTGGGAGCTTGCGGCCCTCACGGCAGCGCTCGTGCTCATCTTCGGATACGCCGACGCCTTCCACGCCGCGCTCTACCGCCGCAGCTTCAGCCGTGCCGTCAGCCTCGAGACGCTGCTCGACGCGTATGTCGACCATCTCGGCATCGACGCTGGCGATGAGGAGGCCGAGGTCCGGCTGCTCGCCAAGCTCGAGACGCACCGGTTCGGGATGAATCGCAACCTCGGCAAGCTCACGCCCCAGAACCTCGTCAACGCCGCGCCGCGCGTGGTCTTCCGTGGCATCTACCCGGCGCTGCTGTTGACTTCCTGCGCGCTGGTCGTCGTCTACGCCACCTGAGCGAGTACCTTAGGCGATGACGGCGAGGACTCGCAGCCGTTCGGTCGATGCCCGCTCGAGATCCGCCTCCAAACCCCGCGGGTTGGCGAGCACCCGCCCGGGGTCGTAGACGAAGCACACCAGCGTCGACGCGCCGCGGTTCGACGCTGGGTCGGCGTAGCGCGTGATGTCCTCGGCCAGCTGCTTGCCCATCTCCTTGTCGAGCAACGATGGCCGGGCCATCTTGACCTCGACGACGATGGCGGCCTCCGGCAACAGGAAGTCGGCGCGGCTTGACCCGCCGAGGTAGGGCGGGTTCCACGACTCGGCGCGCACGTCGTCGAAATCGATCCTCAGGAGCGCGTGCAGGAGGTGCTGCGCGTCGTGCTCGTCCGCCACGGTCAGCACGTGCCGGTCGCGGTACGGCCGGCCCAGCTGACGCGCGACCTCATCGAAGCGCCGGCAGATGCGGACGATGCGCTCGAGCGGCGCCACAGGATCCCCGGACGCCGGCGGCCGTACGAGCCGCTCGCCGACGACAAGCGTCCCACCCTCGACGTGCCAGCCGACACGCGCCAGCGCTCCCGTCAGCTCGTCGCGTCGCTCGGGCGTGGGGCCGATCTCCAGTTCGTCGGCCAGCCAGCGGCCGATGAGGTCGCGGACGGACCGGCGACCCGAGCTCCCACGTTCGAGCAGCGCCAACACCACGTGTCGGACAAACGTAGCCTCGCCGGACGCTTCGTCATAGTCGGGCAGCTGATCCGCGGGGAGGCCTCCGTCCGCGAGGAAAGTCCGGGTCTCGGCGCCACGCAGCTCGTCCGCGACGGCGGCCGCGAACCGCTCGACGATACGGGCCGGGATCGGGCGGCCGTCGTCCGCGTCAGGATCGAGCAGCGGCAGCCGCACGACCTCGCCCCGCGCGCGGTCCCGGCCTTTAGTACGCAGGCGAAACCCGCGTAAGTTCTGGAGGTATTCGTAGTCGTTGGGTCGCGGCTCCGGCCGCCCCAGCAAGCTCCCAAGCTCGAAACCGATCAGCTCGTCCTCCCGGAGGATGTGGAGCTCGCGGACGAATGCGCCGCGCTCCGCTTCGGCGCCCATGCGGCCGCCCGCCTCCTCGATCAGCTGCTCGCCCGACATGAGGTGCAGCCGCCCCTGCTCCTCGAGCTCGAGCATCACCCGGAGGATCTGGAGGTCGTTGACGAACCGAGTGTCTGGCGCCATGGCCACAGCGTGACGGAGCGGACGGACCATTTGCCCCCTTAAGACCGGGCACGCACATGCACCAGGGTGCTGGGGGGCGAGTTTTGGGCGCTGATCGCTAGCTCGGAGATCAGTCGAATAGTGCCCCGGCGGCGACTGGAATCGCCCCGGGGCCGGCACCGAAGGATCAGCTCCGGTGCACGCGGGACGATACGGCGACCTGCCGTGTTTCTGGCGAGCCGTGCGGTCTTCGGCGCTCAACGCGAAGGGAGCCAGCCGTATGGCCGACATCACGATCGAGGTGCCCTCCGGCCTCGTTGGCCGAGTGGTCGGGAGCCTGCTGCACGAGCTCGCACCCCTGGCCGAGGCGATCTGGCTGCGAGCCAATGCGTGCATCGCAGGCGAGGACGATGTACGCAACCTCCGCGGGGACCTATCTCTCCTGCGGGACGCCGCGGACGTATTGGATGGGCTGGAATCGTGGCTGACCGACCGCGATGTGCCCGCTCGCATCACCGGCCATCCCGAGCTCTTGGCCGACGTAGTGTCCGCCGCCGCCGCGGACTACGTGGGCACCCTTCGCGACACGTGCGCGGCCTACCGCGACAACAAGGCGGCGGCGGCCGACGTGTTCACCTGCCTAGAAGGCGTCGATGGGCTCGTCCGCATGCTCGTCGCCGTCTGCGGAGACGGCGAGCCGGAGCAGGATTCTGCGGCCTGAGCACCTTGGTGCATGTGCGTGCCCGCGGTAGGTGTGGTCTTTGACCTTCCGACCGGTGACTAGAGCGTGTCGAGCGCGTGGGCGATCCACTGCCCGGCGACTACCGGGCAGAGTGCTCGATCGCTCACGCCGATCTACTGGATAGGTTGCTTCCGTGGCGCTGCGCAGAGATCAGATCGAGGAGGCCGAGCGGGCGCAGCATGCGGCCGCTCATGACGACCGCGAGCATGTACGGGTCGTCGCCGGCCCCGGGACTGGCAAATCAGCGACGATCGAAGAGCGGGTGTGGTGGCTGCTTGAACGCGGCGTCAAGCCCGACGCGATCGTGGCGATCTCGTTCACGCGTGCCGCGGCTCGTGATCTTGAGCGGCGGATCGCCGGGGCACGCACCAAGCGCGAACTGGACGACGGCCCGGCGGTGGCCGCCAGCACGCTGCACTCGCTGGCGCTTCGAGTCCTTCGCCAAGCGAACGCGCTGACGGCGTATCCCGCGGACCCGGTGGTATTGGCGCAGTGGGAGCTGCGCAACATCTTCGAGGCCGAGTTCGGCAAGACCGTCGGGATCAACGGCGTCACGAGGCCGGAGCAGATCCGGCGTGATCACGAGGCGTACTGCGCGACTGGCCGGTACGACCCGCCGAGCGTAGTCCCGCCGGACCCTCCGATCAGCGAGGACGAGCGCGTGAAGTTCACCCGCTTCCACCGCCCGCGATCGCAGTTGTACTCGTGCGTGCTTCCGGGCGAGGTCGTCGCGCGTTGCGTGGAGCGCATGGAGACGGGGACGCTGGATCCGGTCGAGCTGCTGAAGGTCGAGCACTTGATCGTCGACGAGTTTCAGGACCTCAACCCTATGGATCTGCGGTTCGTGCACGGGATGGCGTCCCGCGGCGCCCAGCTCTTCGCCGCGGGCGACGATGACCAGAGTTTGTACGCCTTCCGTCACGCCACCCCGGAAGGGATCCAGCGGTTCCCTCACCAGCGAGCCGGCTGCGGCGACCACACCCTGCACCACTGCTTCCGTTGCGCACCCGCGGTCCTGGACGCGGCGCAGAGCCTGATGCGCACGTATGCCGCGCCGGGGCGGATCGAGAAGAACCTCGTGTCGTTGTGGGCCGACGCCGATCCGCCCGTGCGCGGCCGCCTCGGTGCCTGGAAGGTGCGCTCGGGTACCGCCGAAGCCAACGTCATCGCTGTCACGTGTCGACGACTCATCGACGCTGGCATGAACCCGCGCGAGCTGATGATCCTGCTGTCGTCCACTCGCGCCCAGGCAAGCGAGATCCACGCGGCGCTCACCACCGCCGAGGTGCCCTTCTCGCCGGTCCGCGAAGCCGACGTCATCGACACCGACGCGGGCCGTACGGCCTACGCGATCCTGTCGATCGTCGTCGACCCGATGAACTACGTCGCACATCGCACCCTCCTAGGCGCCCGGCGCGGCGTCGGCCTGGGGGTTTGCAACGAACATCGCTGTCGCCGTTATCTCCTTCGGTCGTAACTACCGCGCCCTCTTCTACGAGCCTGTCCCGGATGGGCTCGTCAGTGGCCGAGCCCAGAGCGCGATCGGGGCCACTGCGGCCGTTTGCGCAGAGCTCGTCGAGTGGAGTGAGGACGAACTGCTCGGGGACCGACTCGACGATCTCAGCCGCATCGTCGACGACGTCCGAGGCGAACCCGGCGCGGCTGCCGAGATCCGCGGATTCCTCGAAGAGCTGCCGGCAGCAACAACGCTCGAAGAGGCCCACGCGTTCATGACGGCCGACAAGGACGACGACCGCCGGCGCGTGCTAACGGGCATCGCAACCCGCCTCGGCGAGCCCGAACCGAACACGACGCTCGTGCCCGACCGCGTGCAGGTGCTGACCATGCACGGCGCCAAGGGTCTTGCCGCCCAGGTCGTGTTCATCCCAGGCCTGGAGGAGGCGATCCTCCCCGGCGAGAAACGCCGGCCCTACCCGGGACTCGTGCTCGAAGCTGCCCGCATGCTCTTCGTCTCCATCACCCGCGCTCGCGTCGCGTGCGCGCTCTCCTACGCGACCACCCGCTTCGTCCACGGCCAGCACACGAACACCGCGCCGTCGCAGTTCACGACCGCGCTCGGATCGACTTTCACCTGGCGCGAGGACGGCATCCCGCCCGAAACCGCCGCCTCCCTCGTCGCGGCCGCACGACAAATGGGCCTCTAGGACCTCATGGCATCGAAACGGCGGGGCGCTTGACCGGAGCCGTCCACGCTCCGCTCTAGCTTGACGCTATGGAACGGCTGTTGATCGAGGCGATCGGTCCCGACGACGACGCGGTCCTCCAAGGCTTCAGGTGGCTGATCGAGTTCGCGCGCGACCATGACGGGCGGCGCTGTGGCGTGTTCGTCCCCGCGATCGGCAGCGCCGAGAACTTGGCCCGCCCGCTCGGTGAGGTGGGCAGTCGGCTCGCGCGCGAGCGGGCGATCCGAGACGACGATCTCACCGTTGAGCTGCTGGCGCCGCGATCACTACGGCACGCCGGGTACGACGGCCCGATCCTGGCCGTGTGGGTCGACGACGACATGATCGACAAGATTGAAGAGACCCGACCGATGGCGATCTGCGCGATCCCGTGGAGCCAGACCGACTTGAAGGCTTGGCGGGCGGCGTGGCAGCCGGGCGACCCCCGGACCGGCACGCCTGCCGGTCCGGAAGGCGAGATCTCCAACCCGGTGGTCGAGGCGGCGATGCAGAGCCTGACCGTGCGTGTGAACCTGTCAGCGGCACTCGCGCACCCGTCCGACAAGGCCGCCGCGGTGTGGGCCCTCAAGCTGCTCACGCAGGCCGGCGAGCCCTTTGATCCGGCAGAGATCCGCGCGTGGGCTGTCACGCATCACTGGCGCCCGCAGGACGCGAAAGAGATCGCCGACATCGCCCAGAAGTTCCTCGACGGACGACGCGTGCAGGCGGGCGCATGCGCGTGGGCGAAGCACATCATCAAGCAGTGGCGCGATACCGCTGCGGGTGAGCGGTGACCGGCTCCCCGGACCGCGACCGGACGCTCGTCGAGAGCACGCTGGGCTTCTACCGCCAGACCACCGACTGGCTCGCTCACCACCACGCGAATCTCGGGCGGGACTCGACGCACGACCTCGACTCCGACGACCGCTGGAACGCGGTGTGGAAGCTCAGCGGCCAGGCGCTCGCGCACACCTACGCGCTATTGGAGCTCTTGCAGGCCGGCTACACCGGCCAGACCTGGGCGTTGCTGCGCTCCATCCACGAGGTCGACCGGCTCTTAGCTGCCGTCTGCAATCTGGATGAGGAACGCATCCAACGCCGATGGCTCGCAGACCAGAAGGTGACGCAGGCCGAAGCGAGAGCGGCCGAACAGGCCGAAGTCGAGAAGTTCGCCGAAGCGATGCGCAAGGCCGGGATGGAGCCCGTGACCGACGACGTCGCGCAGTTCAGCCAGCAGATCTACGCCGGCATGTCCAAGGCCGCCCACCATCGCCGCTCGGTCATCGATGAGGCGGTCGACAGCGAGCGCCGCACGATGATCTACGGCCCCGATCCGCGCTGGGACCGGCGCGTCGCATTTACCGTGTACGCGGGCGCACTCGTGCACGAGGTAACCCTGCTTGTGGGTGGCGCGATGGCCCAGCTGTACGGCCCCGGGTTCTACGCCGAGCACCTCGCGCCGATGCTCCGCCAACTAGAGACCGTCCTGGAGATGGTCGACTTCATCGACGTCGCCAGCCGTATGGGGTTCGCCGCGGGCGGCGACCCGAGCGACCTCGACGAAGACGAGCCGCCCGCAAGCTAGGGCGGCAGCGGCAGCATGAGCCCGGCTGCCGCGGCAGCCGCTGCGCGTGACCTCACGCGAAACGCCGTACCGCGGAGTCTTCCGGCACTCCATCGAGTTCGATGGTCTGGTTGCGGCGGCGCCTGAAGGCGGGCGCGGCTTCCACGCCAGCGAGGAACACCGGGTCGGCCGCGGCGCGCCGATCGATCTCGGCGAACTGCGCGGCACGCCCGCCGCTCGTGTTCGGGCCGCTGCGCGTCTCGGAGGCGATCGCCTTCGCCGCCATCAGGCAGCCGGCCCACAGTCGCAACGCGATCGCGGCCCGATCGAGCGGGTCGGCGATGTCCGGCAGCAGCTGCTCTGTGCGGGTGGCCATGTGGCGTACCTGCGCCCCGAGAACGTCAAAGCGCGCCACGCCCTCGCCGTCGAACAGCAGCGGCCGGTCGACGTCAGCGACCAGCTCGGCGCGCCGGTCCACGTCGGCCAGGTCATCCGGGAGCGCAAGCTCGCGCGAAGCCAGTCCGTGCGCGAGCGTGAGCGCGATATCCATGTTCACGTCGCCCATGACAGCCACGCTACGCGCTGCTGGACGGCCGCTCGGTACTGCGCCGGGAAACGCGCTGCCGGAACTCCGCGTCATCGGGATCGCTGTCGAGCAGCGCAGCCAGTTCACCTTGGTGCGAGCCATCACCCAACAGCAGGACGCGCACGAGTAGTCGCTCTCTGAGATCCATGATGCTCACGGTAGGTCCACGCGCCGACGAGTCGCCCTGCGAGCGTCGCTCGCCGCGGCAGGTTCCGAAGGCGGAAGTGCGCCTGCCCAGGAGCAGCGTGGAACGGCTGTGGGGGTCGCCCAGTGCTGCTTCGCGGCAAACCAGCAGCGAGCGAGTCGCGTGCACCACGTCGGTACAGCGTGATCCATTCCTCGTGGTGGCATTCGCCGCCCGCGGCAAGGTGCCGCAGTTTCCCGGCCCGTCGATCGTCGTCGTCCGACGGACTCGAACCCGCTTGACAGGCGCCGGTTCGGACGCGCGGTCCGACCCGTCCGGCACACTGGTGGGCGTGTCTGCTCAGCCTGCCGGCATCTGCATGTTCTGCGGCGCGACCGGCGTCACGAAGGCCCACGTCTTCGCGAAATCGTGGACGAGCTTGTTCGACGATCCGAACGACCCGCGCGAACACGAGGTCGTGCACCGCTACGAGGATCCGACGACCGGCGAGCGGCAGGTCCTAAAGCGCGCCAAGACGTTCGCCTTGGTCAGCCGGAAGGTCTGCGGCGCATGCAACAGCGGCTGGCTCAGCGAGCTGGAGGAGCGTGTGCGGCCGTTGATGGCCCGGTTCGCGGCGAACACGCCGATCACGCTCACCGCCGACGCACAGGCGGATCTCGCGCTCTGGTCGGCGGCTTCTTCGCTCATCGCGATGAGCAACGACCGGGATGCCGCGGAGTTCGCCGATCCGGCGCTCGCCCACGAGGTCTACCGGGAGCGGCGTCCGCCGAACGGCATGGACATCTGGCTCGGCGCGAACTCGCACGGCGAGATGGCCTGGTTTCGCTCGCACTCGCTCAAGCTCGCGCACGCCCCCGAGCAGGCCGGCGCGTGGGGCGCCACGATCACGTTCGGTTACGCCGTCTTCCACATGGTTTTCCACGGCCTGCCGAATCAGCGGATGCGGCTTCGCGCTGACGCTCACCGTCACCTGCGTCGGATCTGGATGACGCAAGACCGCGTCGTCTGGCCGCCGAAGCTGGTGATGCGGCCGCACGACCTCACGCCGCTCGCGCTGGCGATCGGGGAGCAGTCCTCGTTCGAGCGAGCGGCCCCTCGCGGGTAGCTTCGGGCGCGGGTGCCGACGGCCGCTCGGGGGTCGGTGGCCGTCGTCCGCGACCAGTCGCGCGATCTCGTTAGCAGTCGATCGGGGTCTCGGCGAGTGCCCGGCACATGTCGTGCACCTGGCCGCGGAGCCCTTGGAACTCGCTGGCGCCGATCGTCTTGCGCAGGTCGTTGCGTATTGAGTTGCCATCGAACTCCGACGTGCCGATCGCGTTGACGATCTGCTTGCCGGAAGCGGTCGCTGCGGACGGCTGCGCGAGCGACGTGACCGTGTACGTCATCGCCGACGCGAGCGGCGCGGCGAGTACGACGAGCAGCGTGAGCGTCCTGGTGCCGTTGACCATGAGTCCTCCTTGCGGGTTGACCTCTGGCGGCGTGCCCTGACCCGGCGACGCTATGTGAGCCGCCGGGCGGAGGCAACGGTCCGCTGCGGGACTGGTCACGCTGAGGACATCTGAGCGCTCCCGGGTCCCGGTCTCGCCGCGCGGCGGCCAGCCTGCTGGCGTCGACCGCGCTCGCTCCACACCCGGGCAGGGAGCCGCACGGTCAGGGCGCTCGCCTAACCCCGGGCACAGAGCCATCACGTGGCTAGCTGGGTCACGTGTCGTGACAACACTCGTGACAACGTTCGTCCCGTCCGAAACGTCCAACGCGTCCAATCCCACGGACGCAAACGACGCTCCAGAGCCAAATGGACCCAGCGCACACGCCCCACGATCGGCTTGAGCGCCTTGTCGCAAGTTCCTCGCCCCGGTCGCAGACCCGGAGTCGACTACCGACACACAACCGCCCACGCTCGCACGGTGCGCGGCGGCCCTTCGTCGCCGTACCGATGCCGCACGTACGCGTGACTCCAAGCGGCGCAAGCGGTCAAGTGTCCGGAAAAGCGGGGAAAGTCCAAAACGCTGACGCATTACACGTTGGCCTAATCGCCCGGCTCGGCGGCTTGGACGACGTGGAGTACTCGGAACGCACAGACGTCAGGCTGCTGAGGCCATGTGAGGTGGTCGAGATGCTCGGCGTCTCACGCTCGTGGCTCTATGACGCCGCGAAGTCCGGCCGCATCCCGTGCGTTCGTCTCGGCGGCGAGGCTGGACCGGTGCGCTTTCGGCCGGACGAGCTTCAGGCTTGGCTGGAAGCCAGCCGCGTTGTCGCAGCCCCGGCCATGTCCTCGGTCTTGAGGCGCGCGGCCCGCCAGCAGTCGCTTGCCGGTTCACGACAACCATCGCGTCGTCCCGCGGGTGCATCGTGGCCCGCGGGCCAGCAGCTTGGACTTCTGCCACCAGCGGCCGACGTTTGATTCGCTTCAGTCGCCCGACCGCGTCCCAGCCTCGCTAATGCGGGCCTCCGTCTCCGCGACGGCGTCGCGCATGAACGACAACTCGAGGTGCCCATAGTGCTCCTCGGTCGTCGTGATGGAGCGATGGCCGAGCTGGCGCTGAACGAATATGAGCGGGCGGCCAGTCGCGAGCCACGCCGCGGCGGCGGTGTGTCGCAGCGCGTGCAGCGGCATGTCGCGCAGGTCGGCATCGACGAGCGCGGCCTCATGCCAGTCGTGGACGGTCTTGCGGCTCGGGGGCGCTGCGTTCTGGCGGCCGGAGTACTGCCCACGCACGGGGACCGGGCAGAGGAAGAGCCAGTCCTCAGCAGCTGCGCGTCGCCGGTCGCGCTCGTCGGCAAGCGCCGCGGCGAGCATCGGTCCGATCTGGACGCCGCGGAACCGCTTGCCCTTCGTCGGCTTGAGCGCATCGCCGTCGCGGTCGCGCTGCCGATGGATCCGGACCACGCACTCGCCGACATCGACGTCGCCGAAGCGAAGGCCGAGCGCCTCCGAGATTCGGGCGCCCGTGCCGATCAGGAACCGAGCCAGCAGGACGTAGTACGACGCGCAGGCGTCGAGGTAGCCCGGGATCTCGGCCAGACGTAGGTAATCGAGCTCGGTCCGCTCGACCGGCAGAGCAGGAACGCCGGAGCATGGGTTCCGCGGCGCGAGACCTCGGCGGCAGGCCGCGTTCAGCGCGACGGAGAGACACGTTCGTGCATTGTTGATCGTCTTCGGAGAGACCTCGCCGGCCTCGACGGACTTGACCATCTCGGCGATCCAGCGCCGGACCGCCGCCTCGTCGACCCGCGCGATCGGCATCGAGCCGAACGCGGGCAGCAGCCGCTTGCGTCCGTGGGACTCGAGGTCGACGATCGATCCCTTGGTCAGGTACGCACGACGCTCGTCCAAGAAGCGCGTCCAGAACGTCCCGAATGTCTCTCGCGCGACCTTGACCTCGCCGCGTTCGATCGACTCGATGAGCCGGCGTCGAGCTGTCGCTGCGGCCCGACGACTGGTGAAGCCACGGCGGTTGGACTGCGAGCCGTCCGACTGCCGGAAGACGAAGCGGTAGCGCGTGCCGGCCTTCGTCTCATACGGGTAGATGCCGTCGCCGCGCGGACGCACCCGCGGTGCCGCCGGCTGCTGGCGCGCCGCATGAAACGCCTCCGCATCCTCGCGAATGTCGAACCGCCGGCTCTTCTGGCGGCCTTCCTCGCGCCACCGCACGACCCACCGATCGCGACTGGGCTCGTAGTGCACGCTCATGGCGTCCTCCGCTCATGGGGAACATGTGGAATGTGGGAAACGCGATCCGTTCCCCAGTTGTCAGAGGCGTTGTCACGAACAACTCGCCCCCGTCTGAGCGCACAACCCCAAGAACGCAAAAAGCCCCGATATCCGGGGCTTTCACGACATGCGCCGAAGAGGACTCGAACCTCCACCCGGTTATCCCGGACCAGGCCCTCAACCTGGCGCGTCTACCAATTCCGCCATCGGCGCGGGTGCGGGCGCAGTATAGCCCCGGGCGGGTTGCCCGTTGCGTCCGTCCTGACCCCCCGCTACTGTTCACGAACAGATGTTCGCTTCCCAGCCCACGACCTAGGAGCAGAGGCCCGTTATGGACATCGGGAAGGACCTCACGAAGCGCCAACAGGAGATCTTCGACTTCATCAAGAAGTACTCGGCCAAGTACGGCTATCCGCCGACGGTGCGGGACATCGGGAAGGCGGTCGGGCTTGCCTCGTCGTCGACCGTCCACGCGCACCTGGCCAACCTGGAGAAGATCGGCCTGCTCAGGCGCGATCCCACGAAGCCGCGTGCGATCGAGCTGCTGGACAAGGCCGCAGACGCGGTCAAGTCGGTGGTCGGCGGGTCCGGCGGGCTGCCGCTCGTCGGCAACGTCGCGGCCGGCCAGCCGATCCTCGCCGACGAGAACATCGAGGACACCGTGCAGGTCGATCCACGGGTCGGCGGCGACGAGGGCGAGTACGTCCTGACGGTTCGCGGCGACTCGATGGTCAATGCAGGCATCCTCGCCGGCGACCTCGTCGTCGTGCGGCCGCAGGACACGGCGACCGACGGCGACATCGTGGTGGCGCTGCTCGGGGAGGACGCGACGATCAAGCGCTTCTTCCGGGAGAGCGACCACGTGCGCCTACAGCCGGAGAACGACCAGATGGAACCGATCCGCTCGCGCGAGGTGCAGGTCCTCGGGCGCGTGGTCGGGGTACTCAGGAAGGTGGCGTAGTCGACATGACGGCGATACTCACGCGAAGTCCCGAGCGAGAACATTTCGATGAAGACGACTGGGCCCCGGACGACACCGGGCCGACGCTGGACGACGTCGTCTCGCGCGCGTGGGAGGTCCTGCGCTGCGAGCTGCCGGCCGCCTGCCCGGTCTGCGGCGGCGAGCTGATCCCGCGCGTTTCGGCCGGCGCCGGCGTGGTCGGCGGCCGCTGCCAGTCCTGCGGGTCAACGCTCAGCTGAGCGCGACGCGGCGGCCAGCGGCCAACGCACGCGCGCGGGCGACGCGGGCGCGGCGCGCGCAGGGCGAGTCCGCGGCGAAGGGCCGTGTAGCCTGCCGCGGCAGATGACCGCCGAGGACGATCGCGCCCAGCTCGCCGAGCTCCAGCACGACTGGATGCGCGGCGTGCAGGAGCGCGACATGGACCGGCTCGAGGAGATCGTCGCGGACGGGTTCCGCTTCACCGCGATCCACCTCAACCCCGAGCCGATGACGCGCGAGCAGTGGATGGGCGCCGCCCGCGAGGGCTACACGATCGTCTCCTTCGCGTACGAGTCGATGGAGATCGACGTGTTCGGCGACACCGCGGTCGTGCACTCCCGCTACTCGCAGGTCGCCAGCTACATCCACACGAGCCTGTCGAACGCGTTCCGGCTGACCGACATCTGGAGCCGGATCGACGGACGCTGGCAGGTCGTCGCCCGCCACTCGTCGATCCTGTCGTAGCGGCCGCTAGCGCGAGTACTCGTAGAACCCGCGCCCGGCTTTGCGACCGAGCAGGCCCGCCTCGACCATGCGGTTCAACAACGCGGGCGCGACCGACGCCGGATCCCGGAACTCCTCGTACAGCGACTCGCTGACCGCCAGCAGGGTGTCGAGCCCGATCAGGTCGGACAGGGCGAGCGGTCCCATCGGATGCGCGCACCCGAGCACCATCCCGCGGTCGATGTCCTCGCGCGAGGCGAAGCCCGACTCGTACATCCGGATCGCCGACAGCAGATAGGGGATCAGCAGCGCGTTGACGACGAAGCCGGCTCGGTCCTGGGAGTCGATGCACTGCTTCCCCAGCGTCTGCTCGGCGAACTCGCGCGCCCGAGCAGCGGTCTCGTCCGCCGTCATGATCGAGTGCACGATCTCGACCAGCGGCAGCACCGGCACCGGGTTGAAGAAGTGCAGCCCGATCACCTTGTGCGGCTGGGACGTCCCGGCGCCGAGCTTCATGATCGGCACCGACGACGTGTTGGAGGCGAGGAACTGCGCGTCCGGCAGCAGCGCATCCAAGCGCTGGAACATCTCCCGCTTGGCGTCCTCGTCCTCGATGATCGCCTCGATCGCCGCGTCCGAGCCGGAGACGTCGTCCAGCGACGTCGTGAACGCGAGCCGCTCCAGCGCCGCCCCACGATCCTCCTCGGAGACGTGGCCGCCCCGCACGCCCCGGTCCAGCGACCGCTCGATCGCGGCGCGCGACACGGAGCAGCGGTCGGGGTCGACCTCGACCACCGTCACGTCGACGCCGGACCGCGCGCAGACCTCCGCGATCCCCGATCCCATGAGCCCGCCACCGATCACGCCCACTCGCATACGGGCGGGCACGCTATCTGAACGACGCGATCAGAACCCCGGCCGCCATCCCTGGCGGCGGTGGGCGCACCACGCGCGCCGACCGCTACGCGGCTTCGGCTTCGACGGGCACCACGCAGACGCAGTTGGGCAGCTTCGTCGACCCTGGGAGGACCATCCGGCCGGCACCGCGCTCGGCAGCGGCCTGCCGCGCGACGTCGGTCGCCTCCTCCTTGTCGTCGACGTGCTGCGCCACCGGCGTCTCCGAGCCGTGCGCATCGACATAGATCACGTCGTACATGACTTCAGTGTTTCGCCCCGAGCGGACGTACCGCTTGGTCTGATCACAATACCTTTACGAGCGCTACCGTTCCACTCCGCAGACCGAGCAGTGCGCGGAGGTGTTGCCGCCTTCGAGGAAAGTCCGGACACCACAGGGCACGGTGGTCGGTAACGCCGACCCGGGGAAACCCGCGGGAAAGTGCCACAGAAATCACACCGCCCAAGCCCCGCGAGGGGCCGGCAAGGTTGAAATGGTGCGGTAAGAGCGCACCGGCGTCGCGGTGACGCGGCGGCCAGGCAAACCCCACCCGGTGCAAGGCCAAGCAGGACCGTTTGCAGGTTGCCCGCCGAGGTCCAGGTCGGCCGCTGAGATGGATGGCTGCTCACGACAGAATCCGGCTTACAGGTCTGCTACGGGCAAGGGCCTCCGGTAACGGGGGCCCTTCCTACGACTACGACTACGACTACGAGGCCGCTCCCTACCCCGCCTCGCCCCGGAAATTGCGAAGATCGTCCTGGCTCTGACGGTAGCGGCTTGCGGCGGACAGGCCCGGGTGCGAACATGTGTTCGCACAAATGATCGTCTGCGTCCTCATCCCGCGCTTCGAGCTCGCCGTCGCCGCCGGCGGTCGCCAGCAGCTCGCCGCCGGCCCCGTCGCACTGGCGCCCGAGACCGGCCGTGAGCAGCTGATCGGCGAGGTCTCCGCCGCCGCCGAGGCCTACGGCGTGCACGCGAAGATGCGCCTGGGAGAGGCACTCGGGCGCTGCCCGACGCTGCGCCTCATCCCGCCCGATCCCGCCGGCGTCGCCGACGAGTGGGAGCGGCTGCTGACCGCGCTGGAGGGCATCGGCGCAGCGGTCGAGCCGGGCCGCCCCGGCCTCGCCTCCTTCGACGCGCGCGGCCTGAAGAACCTCTACGGAGGCACCGTCGAGGGGGTGATCGCGGCGGCGCGGCGCGCGCTCAACACCTCGGTGCGCCTGGGAGCGGCGCCGTCGCGCTTCGCCGCGCTCGCGGCCGCCTCCAAGGCCCGCGCCCGCCGTCCCGAGATCGCCCCCGCCGGCCCCGCCCTCCTCGCCGCCTACCTCGCGCCGCTGCCGACCCGGCTCCTGACCACGCGCCCGGAGACGTCGGCCATGCCGGAGACGCTCGAGCGCTTCGGGGTCCACACGCTCGGAGAGCTGGCCAAGCTGCCCACGCCCGCGCTCGCCGACCGCTTCGGCGCCGCCGGGCCGCTCGCAAAACGCCTCGCCAGGGGCCAGGACACGCCGCTCGAGCCACGCCATCCCGCCGAGCAACTGGAAGAGCGGCTGGAGCTGCCCGAGTCGGCGTCCGGGCCCCAGCTCGAGCGCGCGCTCGGCCTGCTGATCGACCGGCTGCTCGCCCGCCGCGAGCGCCGCGGCCGCTCCCTGCGCACCGCCGTGCTCGCCGCCAAGCTCGTGGAAGGGGGGACGTGGCGCGTGCGCATGACCTTCCGCGAGGCGCTCACCGACCCGCGGCGGATGCGGCTCGCGCTCACGCCGCGCCTCGCCGAGCTGCCGGCGCCGGCCGACGTCATCAGACTGCGCGTCGAGGGCTTCGGCCCGCCGGCCGGCGACCAGCGCTCGCTGCTCCAGGAGCCCGCCGCCGTTCGCGCGGCCCGGCTGCGCGAGGCGGTCCACCAGGCCCGCGCCGCCGCGGGTCCCGAAGCCGCGCTGCGCATCCTGCCCGTCGACCCCGACTCACGCGTGCCCGAGCGCCGTCTCGCGCTCACGCCCTGGGACCCGTGAGGCGCCTGGCTGAACCCAGGCCGGCCACCGTCGATGCTGCTGACGATGGCCGGCCCGAGACGATCGACGGCCGCGCCGTCGAGGCGATCCGCGAGTCGTGGCTGATCGAGGACCGCTGGTGGACGGACGTGCCCCTGCGCCGCCGCTACTGGGAGGTGGTGACCGCCGACGGCCGCAACCTGATCGCGTTCCGCGACCTCGTGAAGGGCCGCTGGTTCACACAGCGATAGACACGCGACGACGGGTGCGCACGGCAATGCCGACCGCCGCGGCGACCACCAGGATCAGCGCGATGCCGGCCGCGATCGCGTCCCACGGCGTGCCGTCGTCGACCGCCGCCGGCCGGTGCAGCCGGGCCGCCTTGCCGTAGGTCGAGTAGTACTTCTCCTGCGCGAGGGCCGCGTCGTACTTCGACGGCATGTGGCCGCCGGCCCGCAGGTGGCGCTGCGCGGCGGCGGCGTCGCGGGCGTCGGGCGAGCGCAGGTCCTGGCGCTGCGTGGCGGCGGCGGCGGCGTCGCGGGCGTCGGGCGAGCGCAGGTCCTGCGCCGCGTACGCCGGGGCGGCGAGCGCCAGGGCCACGAGGGTGAGGGTGGGGAGGAGTGAGATCCGCATGGCGGCGAACCTACGCCCGCCCCGGCCCGTCACACATCGATGAAATCCCGGAGATCCAGGGAAGATCGATGAAAACCCGTAGGCGGCGACCCATCTGCGGTGGGAGGATCGGCACATGGCCGAGACCGTCCTCATCGTCGACGATCACGCCGGCTTCCGGCGGTTCGCCAGACGGCTGCTGGAGGCCGGCGGGCTCACCGTCATCGGCGAGGCCGAGGACGGCGCGACCGGGCTCGCGGCCGCGCAGCGGCTCGACCCCGACGTCGTCCTGCTCGACGTCAAGCTCCCCGACCGCGACGGCTTCGAGATCGCCGGCGATATCGCCCAGGCCGTCGTCCTGACGTCCAGCCACGAGCTCGACGACCTGCGCGCCCGGCTCGAGCGCAGCGCCGCGCGCGGCTTCATCCCGAAGCACGACCTGACCGCCGACGCGCTCAAGAGGCTCGCTCCATGAGCCGCGCCTGGATCGCCACCGCGGTCGCCGGAGCCGGACTCGCGGTCGCCGACGCGATCGTCGGCGCGCTGTGGCCGTACCCGGTTCCGGCGGTCGACGTGGCGATGCACGTCGCCGTCGGCCTGGCATGGGTCGGCGCCGGACTCGTGGCCTGGGCTCGGCGACCCGAGCTGCGCATCGGGCAGCTCATGTGCGCCGTGGGGCTCGCGTGGTGGGCCGAGGGCGGGTGGGGACTGTCGCCCCTGCCGGTCACGACTCAGGCGTTGCTCGAGAACCTCGCGCTGCCGGTGGGGTTGCACGCCGTGCTGGCCTTCCCCGACGGCCACCTGCGTGGACGGCGGCGGACGCTGGTACTCGCCGCCTACGCGCTCGTGCTCGGCGGCAATCTGGCCTCGACGCTCCTGTGGGAGCCGCAGCTCGACGGCTGCCCGGAGTGCGGCGGCAACCTCCTGCTCGTGCATCACTCGCCCGCCGTCCGGGACGCGCTCGGCGTCGTGATGTCGGCACTCGGCGTGGTGATCGGCGCGGGCGTGGTGGGCGAGCTCGGGCGTCTCTGGCGGTCCGCCAGCCCGGCCGGTCGCGCTGTGCTCGGGCCCGTGCTGTGGGCGGGCGTGACGGCTTCGGCAGCGACCGTCGCCCGGATGCTCGTCGACGCGATCGGCACGGCCCCGGCCTGGATGTGGCGGCTGTCGTGGATCACGCTCGCGCTCGTGCCGGTCGCGTTCCTCGTCGGTCTCGTCGGCGCGAGGCTGCGCCGGGCGGCGATGACGACGTTGATGGTCAAGCTCGCGGAGCTGCCGCCTCCGCAGCAGGTCCGCGACGCGCTGGCCGAAGCGCTCGGCGACTCGACGCTGCGGCTGCTGTTCTGGATCAAGGACCGTTACACCGACCTCGACGGCCGGCCCGCGACGCTCGACCCCGAGCGCGCCGTCACGCTGCTCGAGTACGGCGGCGAGCGCTTCGCCGCGCTCGAGCACGATCCGTTTCTGTACGACGACCGCGAGCTGCTTCAGGCGGTCGGCGCCGCCGCGCGCCTGGCTGTGGAGAACTCCCGGCTCCAGGCCGAGCTGAAGGTCCAGCTCGCCGAGGTCCGCGCCTCCCGCGCCCGCATCGTCGCCGCCGGCGACGCCGAGCGCCGCCGCCTCGAGCGCGACCTGCACGACGGCGCCCAGCAGCGGCTGCTGGGGATCCGCCTCGCGCTGCGGCTCGCCCGCTCGCGCGTGGGACAGGACGACGCGGAGGTCGAGGAGCTGCTGTGCGACGCCGACGACGAGCTGATGGCCGGGCTCGACGAGCTGCGCGCGCTCGCGCGCGGGATCCATCCCGCCGTGCTCACCGACGAGGGGCTGCCCGCGGCGCTCGCGTCGCTGGCGCGGCGTGCCGCGGTACCCGTCGAGATCAGCGCCGTGCCCGAGGAGCGGCTCGCCGCGCCGGTCGAGGTGGCGGCGTACTTCGTCGCATCGGAGGCGATCGCGAACGTGGTCAAGCACGCGCACGCGTCGAGCGTCACGATCGCCGTGACGCGGCGCGACGGCTGGGTCCGGCTCGAGGTCGCCGACGACGGGATCGGCGGCGCCGACGTCAGTCGCGGTAGCGGCCTGGCGGGTCTCAAGGACCGTGTCGAGGCGCTCGACGGCCACCTGGAGGTCACCAGTCGCGCCGCCGTCGGCACGACGCTGAGCGCGGAATTCCCATGCGACTGATCCTCGCCGACGACGCCGTCGTCATCCGGCAGGGGCTCGCGCGGCTGCTGCGCGACGAGGGCTTCGAGGTGGTCAGCCAGGTCGGGGACGCCGAGGCACTCGTAGAGGCGGTCGACGCCGATCCTCCCGACGCCGTGATCGTCGACATCCGCATGCCGCCGTCGTTCTCCAACGAGGGCCTGGGCGCCGCGCGGGCGATCCGGGAGCGCCATCCGCGGGTCGGCGTGCTCGTGCTCTCCCAGCACGTTGACGCGGCCTACGCGATGCGGCTCGTGAGCGAGCGGGCCGAGGGCGTCGGCTACCTGCTCAAGGACCGGATCGCGGACGTCACGGCGCTTGCCGACGCGCTGCGCCGCGTGAACGCGGGGGAGACCGTCGTCGACCCGGACCTGGTGGGCGAGCTGCTCCAGGCGCCACGGCGCGAGAACCCGCTGGCCGAGCTGACCGCGCGCGAGCGCGAGGTGCTCGCGCTGGTCGCCGAGGGTCGCACCGACCGCGGGATCGCCGAGGCGCTGTGGCTCTCCCCGAAGACTGTCGAGACCCACGTGCGGACGATCTTCCGCAAGCTCGACCTGCCGTCCGCCCCCACCGAGAACCGTCGCGTCCACGCCGTCCTCACCTTCCTCCACATAGGGTCCCGCGCGTGACGACCATCGACCGCGACCGCCTGCGGCAGCGCCTCGCCGACGAGCGCGCCGCCTTCGCCGCCAACCACCCGCGCAGTCTGCACGCCTACGAGAGCGCCCAGCCGCACCTGCTGGGCGGCGTCCCCATGACCTGGATGAACATGGCCGCCGGCGGCTTCCCGCTCTACCTCGCACGCGCGCGCGGGGCGCGCGTGACCGACATCGACGACCACGAGTACGTCGACTTCGCGCTCGGCGACACCGGCGCGATGGCCGGGCACTCGCCGGCGCCGACCGTCGAGGCGATCGTCCGCCGGGTGCAGGAGGAGGGCGGGATAACGGCGATGATGCCGACGTTCGACGCGGCCTGGGTCGGCGCCGAGCTCGCCCGCCGCTTCGGCCCGCCGGTCTGGTCGTTCACGCTCACCGCCACCGACGCCAACCGCTGGGCGATCCGCCTCGCACGCCAGGTCACGGGCCGCCCGAAGATCCTCGTCAACGCCTACTGCTACCACGGCAGCGTCGACGAGTCGTTCGCGGTCGTCGGGCCCGACGGGAACGCCATCTCGAGGCCCGGCAACGTCGGCGCGCCGGTGGACCTCGCCGAGACCACGCGCGTGGTCGAGTACAACGACGTCGAGGCGCTCGAGCGCGAGCTCGCGCACGGAGACGTCGCCGTCGTGCTGATGGAGCCGGCGCTGACGAACATCGGCATCGTCATGCCCGAGCCCGGCTACCTGGAGGCGGTCCGCCGGCTCACGCGCGAGCACGGCACGCTGCTCATCGACGACGAGACGCACACGTTCTCGGCCGGCCCCGGCGGCGCCACGCGCGCGTGGGGCCTCGAGCCCGACATCGTCACGATCGGCAAGTCGATCGCGGGCGGGATCCCGATCGGCGCGTACGGCATCTCGACCGAGCTCGCGCAGGCGATCCGCTCCGACGACCGGGCCGACATCGAGGACGTGGGCGGCGTCGGCGGCACGCTCGCCGGCAACGCCCTCTCGCTCGCCGCCGCGCGCGCGACGCTCGAGTACGTGCTCACGGAGGAGGCGTTCGACGGGATGATCGCCCGCGCCACGCGCTTCACCGACGGCGTCCGCCACGTGATCGACGCCGAGGGGCTGCCGTGGTCGGTCCAGCAGATCGGCGCGCGGTCCGAGTACCGCTACAGCTTCCCGCCGCCGCGCACGGGCAGCGAGTCGGCGGCGGCGGCCGACGCCGAGCTCGACGACTACCTGCACGCCTTCCTCGCCAACCGCGGCGTGCTGATCACGCCGTTCCACAACATGGCGCTCATGTGCCCGCAGACCACCGACGCCGACGTGGACCGCCACACCGAGGCGTTCGCGGACGCAGTCTCGGCACTCTTGCACTGACCTCCCAGGGTTCTCTCAGGAAGCCTGCCGACACTGGGGGGCATGACCCGCCTGCGTCCACTGGTCATCCCCGCCGCAGCGGTGCTGCTGGTGACGGGGGGATCGCAGAGCGCCGAAGCGCGCACTCGCGGGCAGGTCAGGAACGTGTGGGTCTCCGCCCCTGGACCCGCACTGCCGACGGTCGCCGGCACGGAACTCACCGTCCGTGCCGTCCCCGCTCAGGCGGCGATACCCCTCCCCCTCGCCGCTTGGGTGACCCCAAGGGAGGAGACGACCGTCCCGGGCGGCCGGCAACCGGCCGCGGCGGGACTCACCGGCACCGCCGCGGCCGGCCGCCCTTCCCGCGCCACCGCGCGGGGGCCACCAGGCTGATCACCGGCGTTCCGCCGGAGCTCGTGCGAACATGTGTTCGTGACGTACGTCGAGCTCCACGCCCACTCGGCCTTCTCGTTCCTGGACGGTGCGTCGCTTCCGGATGAGCTGGCCGCCGCGGCGGCGGAGCTCGGCTACGCCGCCTTCGCGCTGACCGACCACAACGGCGTCTCCGGCTCGATGGAGTTCGCCCAGGCGGCCGCGCCGCTCGGCGTGAGGGCGATCCACGGGGCGGAGGTCGATCTCGACGACGGCCGCCATCTCACCCTCTTGGTCGAGGACGAGCGGGGCTGGCGCAACCTCTGCCATCTGCTCACGCGCTCGCACGCGCACACGCGCGGGGCGGTCGACGAGAGCCTCGAGGACCGTGCGGCGCGGCGGGAGGGGAGAGGGCGCCACCAGTCGATCGTCGGCACCCGCATGCGGCGGGTCGACGTGCCACCGGAGGTGTCGCTCGCCGCGGTCGCCGAGCACGCCGAGGGGCTCGTGTGCCTGAGCGGCTGCGCCACCCACGGGGTGCACGACGAGCCCGGGCTGCGCGCGCTGCTGGCCGCGTTCGGGCACGACCGGCTGCGGGTCGAGCTGCAACGGCCGTTCCTGCGCCACGACCGCGCGCGCAACCGCGCGCTGGCCGATCTCGCGGCGCGCCTGAAGGTCCCCACCGTCGCCACCGGCGACGTCCACGTGCACGCGCGCGAGCGGGCCCCGCTCCAGGACGCCTTCGTCGCCCTGCGCAATCACACGACGCTCGACGCGTCCGAGCCGCTGCGCCGCGGCAACTTCTCGCACGTGATGGCCCCGCCGGAGGCGATGGCCGCGCGCTTCCCCGAGCACCCGGACGCGGTGGCCGAGACCGAGGCGCTCGCCGCGCGCCTGACGTTCGACCTGCGCAGCGACCTCGGGTACCGCTACCCCGGGTCCGAGGACGAGGAGGCGCTCGGCCGGCTCGCCGAGCTGTGCTGGGTGGCGCTGCACGAGCGCTACCCGGCCGGCAGCCCGCACGCGGGGGCCGCGCATGCCCGGCTCGAGCAGGAGCTGCGGGTGATCGACTCGCTGGGCCTGGCCGGGTTCTTCCTCCTGCACCGCGACATGCTGGAGCTCGCGCGCGAGGTGGCCGTGCAGGTGCGCGGGCCGTCGTCGGTGCGCGCGCTGCTGCCGCCCGGGCGCGGGCGCGGCTCGTCGGTGTCCTCGATCGTCTGCTACCTCACCGGCCTCTCACACATCGACCCGATCAGCAACGAGCTCTTCCTCGGCCGCTTCCTCAACGAGGAGCTCACGTCGCTGCCGGACATCGACCTCGACTTCCCGCGCGACATCCGCGAGGTCCTGATCCCGCGCGTGCACGAGCGCTACGGGCGCGAGCACTCGGCGCTCGTGGCCGCGTTCCCGACGTTCCGCTCGCGCGGCGCGATCCGGGAGCTCGGCAAGGTGCTCGGGCTGCCGCCGGGCGAGCTCGAGCGGGCCGCGCGGGGGGCCGAGCCGTTCGCCGTGCGCGGCGTGGTGCACGACGTCGAGGAGGCGCTCGGGATGGAGCACGGCGGCCCGCCGCCGCCGCTCAACGATCCCGACAACCGCGCGCCGTTCGCCATGTCCACCGAGGAGTGGATGGCGATGGTCAACGGGCTCGATCCCGCCGAGGTCGCCCAGCGGATGCCCGACGAGTCGCGCTACGCCGCGCTGCCCGGCCGCTGGGCACACCTCGCGCGGCTGTGCGACGAGGCCTTCGGGCTGCCCCGGCACCTCTCCCAGCACTCGGGCGGCATGATCGTCGCGACCCGCCCGCTCGTCGACTGCTGCCCGGTCGTGCCCGCCGCGATGGAGGGCCGCCAGCTCTGCCAGTGGGACAAGGACTCGTGCGCCGACGCGGGCTTTCTGAAGATCGACCTGCTGGGGCTGGGGATGCTGTCGGCGGTCGAGCGCTGCGTGGACTACATCGAGCGCACGCGCGGCGAGCGGATCGACCTGTCGCGGATCCCGTTCGACGACCGCGAGACCTACGACGCGATCCAGGACGCCGACACGATGGGCGTCTTCCAGATCGAGTCGCGCGCGCAGATGCAGTCGCTGTACCGCACGCGGCCCGAGAACCTGGACGACCTCACGATCCAGGTGGCGATCGTGCGCCCGGGGCCGATCCTCGGCGGCGCCGTCAACCCGTACATCGCGCGCAAGCAGCTCCTGCGCGAGCAGCCCGACTACGAGGTGCCGTACGACCACCCGTCGCTGGAGCCCGTACTGCGCGACACGCTCGGGACGATCATCTTCCAGGACCAGGTCATCGAGGTGGCGATGGCGTTCGCCGGCTTCTCGCCCGGCGAGGCGGAGGGGCTGCGGCGGGCGATGAGCCGCAAGCGCTCCGCGGCGGCGATCGAGGCCTACCACCGGCGCTTCGTGGAGGGGGCGGCCCGTGCGCACGGTGTCGACGAGCCGGCCGCCGAGCGGGTCTTCGAGATGATCATGGGCTTCTCGGGCTTCGGCTTCCCGAAGGCCCACGGCGCCGCCTTCGGCCTGCTGGCCTACCAGTCGACGTGGCTGCGCGTGCACCACGGGCCGGAGTTCCTGTGCGCGCTGCTCAACGAGCAGCCGATGGGCTTCTACGCGCCCGACACGCTGGCCCACGAGGCCCAGCGGCGCGGGATCGAGATGGCGCCGCCCGACGTCAACGCCAGCGAGGTCGAGTGCACCGTCGAGACGATCGGCCCTCCCCCCGTTGTGAGGATCGGGCTGGGGTACGTGCTGGGCGTGCGGCGCGACGAGGTCGAGGCGCTGGTCGCCGCGCGGCGCGAGCGCGGGCCGTTCCGCTCGCTGGCCGATCTCGCCTCGCGGGCGGGCGCCGGCCGGCCGGCGCTGGAGAAGCTCGCCTGGGCCGGGGCGTGCGACGCGCTGGGCGGCTCCCGCCGCACGGCGCTGTGGCAGCTCGGCGTGGCGGCGCCCGGCGAGCGCGTGCGCGAGGGCACGCAGCTGGCGCTGCCGCTCGACGTGCCGGCGGCGCCCGAGCTCAAGACGCTGGACCGCTGGGAGGAGATGGTCGCCGACTACGCGACCACGAGCCTCACGCTCGGCCCGCATCCCATGCAGCTGCTGCGCGGCGGGCTGGCGGAGGACCTGGCGTCGTGCCGGGACCTGCCGGGGCTGCCGCACGAGGCGCCGGTGCGGATCGGCGGCCTGGTCGTCGCGCGCCAGCGGCCGGGGACGGCGAAGGGGATCGTCTTCCTCCTGCTCGAGGACGAGTTCGGGACGATCAACGTGATCGTGCCGCCGCCGGTCTACGAGCGCCGGCGTCTGATCGTCAGGACCGAGCCGCTGATCCTCGCCGAGGGCCGGCTGGAGCGGCTCCCGCAGGCCGGCGGGGCGAT
>Ga0081539_10001686_pt1 | contig 35690 bp, 33 predicted proteins | sample TabmetS4T2R2_FD_71023 | JGI IMG/M metagenome (GOLD analysis project Ga0081539, IMG submission 71023) | Tabebuia heterophylla rhizosphere microbial communities from the University of Puerto Rico - S4T2R2 | ecosystem: Host-associated > Plants > Roots > Rhizosphere ... | reverse complement strand
CCTGAAGTCCGGCAGGACGCACATCCACGCGGCCAGCTAGCGATAACGCACTCACATGAGTCGTTTCGCCCTCAGCTGGTTGGATGGTGATCTGCCCCTCGCTGACGCTGAGCCGCTCCAAAAAGACGGAAAGCTGCGACGACGCTTTGGCCGATTCCGCCGATTCCGGTTGCTCCTGGGTTCGAAAAAGGGTGCTGATATTCCAACCTGCACGCGGATCTTGGCTGAGATAGAAAACCGGTGCAGTCAAGCTTAATGAACCGATACGAATGGTCGAAGAGCGGAGATAAGACGGAATCTGTGGCAATATGTCGAACGTGACCGTCCCCGTGGGAATGACGATAACCTCACGGCCAGCAGAAGTAAGGGACAGATTATGAAACGTGAGTCCTCTCCACAACGAGCCATCAAGGCGTTCCAGAGTCACATCGCCGTTCACTGACGAACGCAAGGCAGTCACCAGTTGTTCTCGCGCCCACGAACGGAAGTGCTCAGTGTGCACATAGAAGCTCAAGCCGATGAGGACGCAAAACAACAGTACCGCTAGCCCACCGATGAGCCAGAAGAAAAAGCGTTTCATGCTAAATCAGTCCTCACTATATGTGTACCCTCGAGTACTCGGCGTGCAATCCCCCTTAACCCTTGCAAAAAAAGGCGAATGCGTGTCGATTTAGAAAAATTGTCCAATACTAAAATGCACCTGCCACGGTTGATCGCCATGCGGTGGATCGAACGGAAAGCCAAGATCAAGTCGTAGCGGTCCCACTGCTGTTTTATACGAAATTCCGAAGCCAGCGGCAAAGCGCAGATTATCAATCGGCACAACAAACGAACGCCGCGCGACCTGACCAAAATCGAGAAACAGCGCTCCGCTAAGGTTCTCGAACAGCGGCCGTCGGAGTTCGAGCGAGCCTTCTATAAGGCTGCGACCACCGATGGGGTCATCAGCAGCAGATAGCGGCCCCAGGCGATAACGACCGTAACCGCGCACACTCGCTGCGCCGCCAGAAAAAAAACGTTCGAACAGAGGCACTTCCTTTCCGCCGGCCACTGGATTGGCAAACCCAAGCCGTAACCGCGTGGCAAGTACGGTCTGTTTCATAAGCAGATGATAGTGTTTCACCTCGCCCTGCAGTTTATAGAAATCGAAGTCGCCCCCAAGAATACCACCGATCTGCTCAGCTGATAGTGACACGATGCTCCCTCTGGTTGGATCAAAGCGATCATCACTGGTGTTCAACAAGAGACCAAGCCCAAGACCCGACAGCACCCCCTTACGGACGAAGTCGCGCAACTCGCGGATGGTGGTAGGTTTAACGTTGCTCAATTTATCGTACTCCACCCGATAGGCCAGAAAGCCACTTAGGGTTTCGCTAAATTCACGATCCAGCCGGAACTGTAATCGGGTCAAGTTCAATAGATAACTGGGTTCATCGACCTGCTGCGGGCGGAAGATAAGAGAAAAGCGATTGCGAGATCCGAAGACATAAGGCTGGACAAAACTCAGTTCAATCAGCCGAGTCAAGGACGAGGCTTTCACTTGCAAGTTGAGTTGTCGACCATCGCCAAACCAATTGTTATGCTGCCAGTGTACCTGTCCGCGCAATTCATCTTCTGTCCCGTAGCCGACGCCGAGTTTCCACTCGCGAGCGGGTTTTTCTTCGACTTGCACACGCATGGGCACAACTGTGGGATCAAGAGGCGACTCGACCTGCAAAAATCGCACCGCACTAAACAGGTTGAGAGCGAGAATTTTCTTCCGCGATTGCTCAATCACGTGAGCAGAAAAGGGCATGCCTGGCTGGTAGGTGAGTTCTCTTGTCACGAGAGAGGGATCAACCGCCGTCGTGCCCTCTACTGTAGTCGGGCCGAAGACAGTAAGAGGACCCGCAGTGATAGTATAGGACACATTTGCAGTCTGCTTATCAACGTCGACTTGGGCACTACGACTTACCGTGACACGCCCCCGGTGCAGTTGTAAAAAATATTCTTTGATCTGCGCTTCTGCTTGTTGGTAGCGTTCTTCCCTAAAGATGTCCCCTGGTTGCAGTGGTAACGTCGAACGCAGCATCGACATAGAAGATTGCAGCTCTGGTAGGTCAGTCAACTCTAGGCTGATCTGCGCGACAGAAACAGGGGGGCCCTCACTAATAGTGATTCGCGGAGTAACAGTGTCAGCCTCAACTTCGAGATCGTAGGTAATTTGTGCATGGTAATATCCCCCAGCTTGATAGAAACGCTGGAGGCGTTGCACGTCTTTGGCAAAGGTACCGGGATCAAACTCGGGCAGTGGGCGCCACAACGTGTACCAAGGACGGGTTTTGGTCAATACCTCCGCCCGCAGTTCGCTGGTTGAGAAATGTTGGTTGCCGCTGATACTGAGTGTTCGCACATGCCATGTCACGCGTGAATCAAGTTCCTCAAGCGTAAGAGCTAGTGCTGGAAAATAAGGTAAGACAATAGCGATGACAAAAAAGCAGCTGCACCGCTTGAGCAGGGTAGCCGGCCACTGGTTCGTCTGCTTCTCGTGCCTAATGAAATTCGACGAATAACCTCGGCAATCGTAGGCTGACAAAATCCTCCCTAGCCCCCCTTCTAAGAGGGATTCTAACAACCACTAACTTTACAACCACTGGCCATGAATTACTATCGCCGTTCTGCTATTTGTTGCCCTTCGTGCGCAATGACTATTTCAACCCGGCGATTTTGCTGCCGTCCTGCTTCAGTCGTATTGGTCGTGACGGGATACGATTCTCCATACCCTCGAGCCAAAACCCGATCGGAGCTAATTCCGTTCAAGACCAAAAAGTTTCGTACTGCTTCCGCCCGTCGTTGCGAGAGATCTAAATTATACGCATCTGACCCGGTGCTGTCCGTATGTCCTTCGATTAACAGTGTACGATCAGGATGCTCTTTCAGAAACGTGAGTAGAGGCTGGAGATTACGCATCGCTCCAGGCTTCAGTTCTGCCCGGTTATACTCGAAAAGCACCCCTTCCTGTAACGTCATGACCAGACCTCGTTCGCTGTCTTTTGCCTTCAATTCAGTTAGTTCTTGTTCTAATGCTTGTGCACGTGCGGCGGCAGCCACAGCGCGATCAGTCGCTGCTACTGCGCGCTCGGTCGCCGCTTCGGCTTGTGCACGTGCGGCCTCTGCCTCGCGCGCGCGCGCCCGTACCCGAATATCTTCTCGCTCAGCAAGAAGACGTTGCGCTTCGTCCTCGGCCGCTTTCTGCTGCGCGACTGCCACTGCGACTCCTGCTTTCTGTTCAGTGACGTAGGCTAGATGAGAGGTTTCTTCACGGTCGTGGTCGCTATCCCAAGCATGTTCTGCCCGACTCATGGCAGCTTGAGCCTCGCTCAGCTGCACTGGAGCATATCGCACGACTAGAGGATCTTGCCGTGCTTGCGTTAACGAAGCCTGAGCCCGATCCAATGATGACGGACGCGTCCCAGCACAACCAGCGACAAGAGCGATCATACTTACCCCTATAAGGGGAGAAACAATCTGTTTGTTAAGCATAAGAGCTTCCTCCATTGAATCATTCTTCTTTATGACTCAATACCTCAGCGGCGTACCTCTTCATGGTGTCGTTGGTCGGTTCGCTTCGCTTTGTAAGGCGTTCATGGTTCTACGAACTTCTTCTGTGGTCTTGCGCGCATCCGCTGCTCCCGCGCGTGCTTGTGCGAGCTGTGCGTCAGTGACCGCCTGTTCAGCCAGACGACGAGCTTGCTCATAATTTTCTGCTGACAGCGCACGCTGCGCGCCCAGGGCCTTTTCTTGGGCGACCCGGAATTCACCAGGGGCATAAAGTGGTGCTTTGCTGTCTGCGGCTTGCCGCACCGCTAACTCTGCCTGGGCAACTTCAGCTTCGGGCGGACGAGCAGCACTACATCCCACAATGCCTAAAACACCACAGAGTAAAGACGTAGCAAACCACCGCTGAACGCGAAGGGAAAAAGACATATGTACGTCTCCTTTTTGGGTGGCATCAAGCAAGAATGAAGAAGCGATAAGAGAAGGGGGATTGGGGGGCTCTTCTGCAAATACTCCTTCATTCTTTGCTATAGAGCGATCCTTCTGTCGCGGATTCATCTGTGAAGACCCCAGTACACGGAACCCATGTCTGACTTCTCACGTTGATTCGTACATAAGAATCGATCATAAAAATTATAGAGAGCAATGGTTGTGCCAGTGCTCTCCAATAACCAGAAGTAATACCCAAGAGATAGAGAACCCCCTAGATGTGAGGAATCGTCTACAGAGAAAGTGGAGGTTTTCCCACAAAAGTGAACCACAGACTGTTGGAATGTTGCCTCACCGCTTGCATACATTTATTTTTGTGTCCTAAATAAGGAGGGGCTCCCCTGTTATAGGAGACGGCATTAGCACGTCTACATCTGATTGATGAGTCACGCAGGCAAAGAGCACAACCGCAGGATATGTGGTTGTCGTAGATCGGTTTGTGAGCTCCTTTGTCCCGTGTGCCTCTGAGGATTTGCGTCAAAACCTTGGACTTAGGCTCAAGCATCGTGAACTTCGTATCTGGAAGTCTGCCATTAAATGCACAACCGCGCCGTCCACAGTTGCTGATACTAATCACTAGCAGTCTTGTGATAGTGTTAGGAGCCGTTGGACTTGTTGCTTGGCATTTGCACTTGCCAGCACTCATTCGGATTCTTCCGACTGACTCGGTGATGACGTACAACACGGCGCTTTGCTTTGTCTGTGCCGGGATGGGAGTGTATGCGGCAACCACACAACGATCCATACTCGCTCTCATCGGTGGAGGTATTCCTGCCGTTATCGGCCTGATAACGCTGAGTGAATATCTCTTTGGCCTTGATCTGGGTATCGATCAAGCGTTAATGATTGATGATATCGAAACACGGCTTCCGTTCCCTGGCCGGATGGCCTTGGCTACTTCGATTGGTTTTAGCTTAACCGGCTTCTGTGTCGCGCTGATGACTCGGGAGATACAGGGGACAATCGGCTTTCTCCAACAGACAGATATTGTTGGACTGGCGGGGACGACTCTCATAGTTCTCGGGACGATGACTGTTCTGCTGTTCCTGACCAATATGCAAGTGTCCTATGGCTGGGGTAGGCTCGCTCGTTCCATGGCGGTGTCGAGTGCAATCGGTTTTGTCGGGCTGGGCATTGGGCTCGTCAGTTGGGCCTGGCACAAAGGTCGAGTAACCAGAGTCAGCGAGCTTCGTGCGCTGCCTTTTTTCGTCCAGGCCGGGGGCATTACGATTACGCTCTTGCTGTGGCAAACCCTGTTGGTGCAGGAACATCGTACAATAGAAGCCACTATTGCCAACACGATTGCTCACGTCGAAAGCGAAGTTACCGCTCGCATGGAGGCCCGCGTTTTAGCACTCAACCGCTTAGCGGCCCGTTTGGCGCGGATGAAAGCGCAAAGCCAGGAAGAATGGACTGCTGATGCCGAGACGATCGTGCGCGACTTTCCCGGCTTCCAGGCGATCTCGTGGATCGACTCGTCTCGGCGAGTACGTTGGCTCGCCCCCCTGGCCGGTAATGAAGCACTATTGGAAGAGGGAGTTATGAGTGAGCCCGCACGCCGTATTCTGTTCGAGAGAGTACACGAGACCCGTACGATTGCCATTTCGCGGACTCTTGATCTGGTGCAGGGCGGAAGAGGTTTTGTCGTCTATGTTCCCGTTTCTCACGGAAGGGATTTCTTCGGCGTCATCGGTGGTGGGTGTCACGCAGAGACTCTGTTTGCCACTATTTTGCGTGGCATCGCTCCTGGCTATTCCCTCACTATTATGGCGGCTGACGAGGAATTGTACCGGCGCTCGCCAAGTGCGCCTGCGCTCGAAGCAGAGTGGGGGCAACACGGCACGATTGAATTTTTCGGAACGCGCTGGGACATGCGGGTCTGGCCCCAGGCTGAAACACTAGCAGACCACAGCTCTGTTCTCCCGTCTATGGCACTGGGTTCGGGCCTCCTAGCGACGTCTCTGTTCAGCATGATTGTCGCTCTGGCCCAAGAGTCGCGTCGGCGCGCGCGGGCTGGAGAGATTACCAACCGTGAATTAGCACGGGAAAATACTAAGCGTAAAGAAGCGGAAACAGAGGTCCGCGTCCTGAACACTGCACTCGAACAGCGAGTACGAGAACGAACGACCGCTCTAGAGCGGGCGAACGCCGACCTGCAACAACTGGCCTATGTGTCAGCCCACGACTTACAAGAACCGGTCCGGATGATCTCCACCTATACGCAATTGCTCGCCAGTCGCTATCAGGGGAAATTCGATGCTGAAGCCGATCGCTTTATCAATTTTACTATTGAGGGCACCTCTCGTATGCATGCATTATTGACCGACCTCCTCGCTTATCTGCAAATCGACCAGAGCGAAGCTGACCGGAGAGAAACAAATTGTGAAGAGATATTAGAGACCGTCCTTAGGGGCCTACAGGACACGATCACCGCTGCTGCCGCTCTCGTTACCCATGATCCATTGCCAAAGGTAGGTGCTAATGCGAAGCAGCTGACGATCGTATTCCGGAATCTGTTGGAGAATGCGCTGCTCTTTCGACTCGCCAAACCGCCGTGGGTGCATGTGTGGGCTGAGCGGCGCGACGATGCGTGGTTGTTTGCCGTGCGAGACAACGGCATCGGCATAGAGCCTCAGTATGCCAAGCAGATTTTTCTCATGTTTGAGCGCTTACACACGCAAGCAGAATATCCGGGCACAGGGATGGGTTTAACGCTCTGCCAGAAGATTGTCGAACGTCACGGAGGTAAAATTTGGGTTGAATCACAGGTAGGCCAGGGCGCAACATTTTATTTTACTATTCCAGACGTGTAAGATACCAAAGAAAGGGAATTGAGGGGGACCAACCGATGCGACTTCTGTTAGTGGAGGACAACGTCGCTGATGCCCGCCTGGTTATTGAGGCGTTGCGGGAGTGTGCCGTTCCGACTCTAGTGACAGTGGTTAGTGACGGACTCCAAGCTTTATCGTATTTGCGCCGCGAAGGCCAATACACAAGCGTTGCACTACCAGATTTGCTTCTCCTCGACCTGAATCTGCCAAAAATGGACGGACGTGAGGTGTTAGTCAAAATCAAATCCGATCAGGCACTCAACCACATCCCAGTAATTGTCTTCACTAGCTCTGAAGCTGATCATGAGATCCTACTCGCGTATCGGCATGGTGCGAGCTGTTATCTAATCAAACCGCATAAACTAGAAAGTTATTTCTCTCTCCTGCAAGAATGCATTACATTCTGGGGCACACGCGCGCGTTTGCCAGTCAGGTGATTCCGTTGGGTTACCTTATCTGGTCTTCTTCCTGATAAGAGAAGAACCAGCAACCATAATGTGCACAAAGAGTGCGAAGGCTATTGGGTGCGACGACTTAGCTGATGGCTGAGAGCTGAATACTTGCGCCTATTCTCTCATTGGCACACTTCTTGTTCTCCCTAAGACGAAGGAGGGTACTCTATGGGTATTCCTGTGCGTAGATACGTGTTTTGGAGTATTGTAACTGTCGCAATCTTGAGACTTCTGTTGCAAGATAGCGACAGTGTCTCAGGCGAGGAAATCAAACGAAAAGCCGTAGCTATCGCTGAAAGGGTAGAAAAGAAAGCGCAGCAGACAGAGAGGAAAGAGGGGAAGAACGATTTGGTGAAAGATAAGGTCAAGGTAAAAACTGACGCCTCAGGTAGGCCAGTTGTTGAGCAGGTTGGGGAGGCGTCATGGTACGGCAAAGATTTTCACGGCAAAAAAACTGCGAGCGGAGAAAAATTTAATCAAAATGAGCGCACTGCTGCGCATCCAACCTTACCGTTGGGCACCGAAGCAACTGTGACGAACCTGGAGACTGGCAAGTCCGTAGAGGTAGAAATTAATGATCGTGGCCCGTACACCAAAGGGCGTGATATTGATTTGTCAACAGAAGCAGCCAAAGAGATCGGTATAAAAAAGGACGGTGTCGCTCCGGTAAAGATTGAAGCGAAAGTTCCTCCAGCAGGAGAAAAGACAGAGACAAGGTAAATCACAGGCTATGAATATTGGTACGCTTGTAGAAGCACGGCACGCTGTGCCTCTACTTTTTTGCGCTAATCGTTATGCCCTATGGTGTACCCTTGACAATGAAGCGCGTAGGGACGCATAGCTATATAGCCACAGGATTGTTGGGCCCTCACCCTCACTTCCTCTCCCGCTGGGCGGGAGAGCGAAGACCGCTACGCAGGGTTGATGGCCGTGAGAGGTCAGCAAACAGCGGATAAAATCCCGGATAGTATTGGGCTGAGCCTCCAATGTGAGAAGCGCACACGGGTAGTAAGCTGCGTCTAGCAGCCAAAACCCAGATTGTGGGTATGTTCCACATATATACTACATGTTTCTCATTTTCCTCTCTCATTCATCACTTGTTATTTTCTTTCGGCTCTTGTGTACGTTTTGGATCATTCTAAGATAAAAGACGAGAAGCCAGAGGGGATTGCCGTAAGGAGTATAACAGATGACAGGAACTCCCAACGTGGTTAGCGAGAATGGCAGCTTACCTACTCATCCCGTATCAAGACGATCGCATCCTATGGCTACGGGAGAGGAAGCAGTGAACGCAAAAATTTTGGTAGTTGATGACGATCCAGGAATTCGACATCTCTTACAGCTTCACCTGACAGGGGCAAATTTTCAAGTAACTTTAGCAGAAACCAGTAGTGAGGCTACAGAGCTAGCGACAGCAGAAATCTTTGACCTGGCAATTGTCGATCTGCGTATTGGCAATGAAGATGGCATTGCGTTGCTTGAGCAGTTGTTGCGTTTACAACCGACACTTCCAGTGATTATTGCCACTGCGCATGCCACGATCGAAAGTGCGGTCGAGGCCACTAAGAAAGGGGCATACGATTATCTCACCAAACCGTTTGACGCGAAGGATCTGTTGCATCGCATTGAGCAAGCATTAGAAGTCTATCGCCTAAAATCCGAGGTCGAACGATTACGCACCATGGTGCAGGATCGTTATCAGTTCGACAATATCATTACCGTAACTGATGTGATGCAGCGGGTGCTCCGACAAGTGGCGCAGATTGCCGTCACCGATTCGACCGTCTGTGTGTATGGGGAAAGTGGGACAGGAAAAGAGCTGATCGCCAAGGCGATTCATGTCGCGAGTCGTCGTGCTTTGGGACCGTTTTTAGCAATTAACTGTGGTGCTATCCCCGAATCACTGTTGGAGAACGAATTATTCGGGCACATGAAGGGCGCCTACACTGGTGCGGATCGCCCGAAGAAGGGGTTTCTGCAACAAGCAGACGGTGGCACGTTGCTACTCGACGAAATCGGCGAACTTCCACCGATGTTGCAGGTGAAATTTCTGCGCGTGTTGGAGGAGCGAGAATTTTATCCGTTAGGGTCCTCTCAGCCAGTGAAAGTCAATATTCGCTTGGTGGCGGCAACCAATCAGGATTTAGGGAAACTTGTTTCACAAGGCAAGTTTCGTGAGGATTTGTATTATCGGCTTCATGTCCTGCCTATTTTTCTTCCTCCGCTACGGGAACGACCTGGCGATATTACTCCACTGGCGCAGCATTTCATGCGGCGGTTTGCGCAAGAACTCGGCAAAGAGGTCAAAGGCTTTACTGCCGAAGCGCTGCAGCGGCTCATGCTCTATGAATGGCGCGGGAACGTTCGTGAACTCGCCAATGTGGTTGAGCGCGCGGTTGTCTTGACCCCAACCTCCATGATTACGCCAGATCTTTTGCTGCTCGGGAAGCCGGAGGTGCAGAGCGCGCAACAAACCGAACCTTCGACCCTTCGCGAGGCTCGTGAGCGGTTCGAGCGCAAATACCTTATCCAGGTACTAACCTCGGTGAAAGGGAATGTATCGCGCGCCGCCGAGGTATCAGGAAAAGACCGAGCCGAGTTTTATCGCTTATTGCGTAAACATGCGCTTGTGCCTAGTACATTTAAGAGTGAAAAGACGCCAGACGGAGGGTAGCAGAGGAGGCAATTATCACTCCTTTGCAGCATTACTATTGCTCTCTTTGAGAGCCAATAGTAATGTTTGTAGGAGGGATATATGGAACCGAGAAAACGGACGTCAGGAGATAGCCTTTTCAATCCGAACCTGCCTGCAGGGCAGAAGCAGCAGATGCTGCGAACGTTACGTTCTAGGTGGGAAAAGCTCACCGACAGTGATTGGACGCAGGTAGGGGAAGATAAGCAAAAACTTCTGAAGGTGGTGCAAGAGCGATATGGCTACACGCGCGAGAAGTCCCAACAAGAAGTCGATCAACGTCTGCAAGAAGTTATGCCAAAGGACTTAGATGAGCGCGGCAAAAATCAACCTCCGCAGATGGAAGTTATGGGCCGTGCTGGCGGAAGTCGGACGACCACTGGCGGTCGTGAACCTAATACGAATATATCGAGCCGGGCTGAGCCTGCGACCGGAAAGATGGGCAACGCAGGTGGGTTTCCTGATTCGGATGATAATTAGTGAGCTTAGTCATGTACGGAATATACCAAAGATATAAATTTCGCTTGCGGGTAGTGAGCTAGGTGCGTACTCTACTCGTAGTAGCGGTTGGTCCCAATACTGGCCGGGATTTTTCACCACTTTTTGCTTGCCTCTTGCGGCCCTCACCCTGTCCTGCAGGCTTCCCTCTCCGCTCAGCGAGAGAGGGAATGAGGGTGAGGGCCAGGCCAACATTACGAGGAAAATGACTCTACGGTCGACTTTGCTTGCCCACTCTCATCATAGGCCTGCTCGTAATTCGTGGAAGCCGCTTTTGGCTCAACCCCCCATTTATTCGCAATCCGCTTCATTGCTTTGTCGAAATTCGAGGCCATACTCGGGATATTCTGCCGAATCATTTCTTGTAGCGTTCCCGTGACAGTGCTTATCACCGCGCCGGTTATTGCTCCCTTTACAACGTCAAACTCCTCCTGAAACTGTCCAAGCATGCCCGTCCAGCTCCGCTGTTGGGGGACAGCAGGAGAAACCGAGTGTTCCTCACTCGCTACACCGTTCTCTTTCCCGGTTACCGAATACAATTTCCATCCCTTGGTAGTATCAGTGACATACTGCCCAGGGTCATCATAGGTACGGTATGGGGAACGACGAGTGTCACGCCCACGATCCATGAAGCTTGCAAGCATACTACCCGCTATCACTGACCCGCCTAGCATAAGCCAAGGATGTTGTTCCACTTGATAGCGGAGGTCAAATGATTGCTTCACCATTGTTACCGTGTCGTCCATAGTTCCCTTCACATTCTCAACGATGTCCTCTACCGTTGATTTGGCGCCGTCTACCGTTTCTTTAACCGCGCCCACGGTTTCATCGACTGTGCCTTTCACATTTTCGACGATGTCACCGACCGCAGTTTTAGTTTCTTCTAATGTATCACGCACGCGTTCTTCCAAGAGTTCTAACTTCTCAGTCATTGACGCGCGCGTTTCCTCAATGTCGTGACGTGTTTCTGCTATGCTCTGTTGGAGGTCGTCGGCTCTTTCGTCCATTGGGCATTCTCCTTGAGGGTTTCGACTGTTTGACGGGGGATAATATCGATTTGTTCGGTAGTCTGCTTACTTGTGCTCAGGAAAATGAATCCAATAATCAGCAGTCCCCCACCAATGATTCCATAACACCCCCACAGGGGGATGTTTGTAAAGGCAGCGAGCAGGTGAACAAGCATCAGAATCAGGAGCAGCCCACCTACGGCAGTGATACCGGCGCCAAGGGCAAAGGACACCACCGCCGTCTTGGTTTTCTGAAGCTCATTCTGCAGTTCGAGCTTGGCCATGACCAACTCATGCACCAGCAGATCTTTCGCGTCGTTGATGATCCCACCGATGAGCGAGGCTAAGCTCGGGTCAGTACTTGGGGAAGTATGAGTCGCCATAACTATCGCTCCGAACGCCGCGAGAATAGATAACCGATACCCAACCCGATCAACAGGGACTGTATTGGATAGCGGCGAATGAGGCCGGTGACATCGCGTGCCATATTTTCAAATGTGTTGTCTTGCAAATAGGAACCAGCACTATCGAGTTGGCTAGCAACAGTCTTAGCAGCTGACCCGATAGTTCCTTCTTGCGGCGCACTTTCGCGAATAGTGCCAGCCCAAGAACTCATCTTTTCGCCTACTGCTTTTGTTGCACCGCTGGCCTTTTCTGCCGCAGCAGTGCCCAGCTCTTGCGCCTTTGCTTTCGCATCGCTGTAGGCATTGGCTGCACTCTGTGAAACGTCGTTGGCAGCGTTCTTCATTTCTTGCCCAATGCTACTCCCGCTGTACTCCTGGAATCGTCGATCGACTTCACGCATAGCCATATCTTTAGCGTAGCCATACTTCTCCTGCAGCATACCGATCAGTCGGTCTTTCTGGCCGCCAATCCGTTCCCAATCGTCATCAGTAAGTTTTCCCCACCACGAACGCAGTGTACCACGCATCTGCTGCCATTTTGCTGCGAAGAAATCTGGGTTCACTGCATTACGCTCAGTAGTTCTTTGTTGGTCCATTGTGGTCCTCCTTGCAAGGTAGAATTCGTGCTAGAAATTATTAGCAATGAAGATGCCGACTCAAGAGTTCGTCCCCACTATCAGTAAACGAACGAAAAGCGGCATTACTTGTGATATGCTTGGCTGAGACAAACGCCGATAACAATGTGGATTCTCTACCGTGTCGAGATATTTGCCTATGAACTGTTGACATTTTTCCTACACTTGTTGGGCTCTTGCATACATGTGTAGTTGTGGAACAGTAGAGATACGTGACCACTATAGAATTACGCCCGATCTTATTAGTTGAAGATAACCTGGCTGACGCTCGTATTATCCAGGTCATGTTGGAAAGCCACTCCGAGCAGTATCCCGTGGTACATGTCGAACGCCTCACAGAGGCCCTTGCCCGACTGAGGCAAGAAGAGTTTGCCGCTGTGCTGCTTGATCTGTCACTACCAGATAGCAAAGGCTTGCAAACGATTGGTCCGGTTTACAATCAAGTCCCGCACGTGCCGATTGTCGTCCTCACTGGGCTTGACGATGAAGAAATTGGTATCAAGGCTGTACAGGAAGGGGCGCAGGATTATCTCGTCAAAGGACAATTTTTTGCCAACACGCTTATGCGTGCTATTCACTACTCCATTGAACGCCACCGCCTCCGGCTGACGTTGCAGGCGAGTGAGGGGCGGTGTCGCGATTTATTCGAGAATGCGAGTGATGCTATCGTCTCGTTTACCACCGAGGGTATCGTAACTGAGGTAAACCGTGGTCTAGAAGCGCTCCTGGGCTGGACGCGACAAGAGCTTGTAGGGCATCACTACAGTCAGATTCTCACGCCTGACGCGGCTGCCCAGATGGAAGAGCGGGTTAATCAACTGCTGTGTGGAGAATGCCCGCCGACATACACCCCTATAATTGAGATCGAAGCAACGCGGAAAGATGGCGGAATCGTTCCTCTTGAAGTCCGAGACGATGTCCTTGCTAATGCCCAGTGCAGACCTATTGGCATCATGTTGATGGCTCGCGATATTACCACCCGCAAAGAACTTGAACGCCGCCGCTCTGAGTTCTTGGCGTTGCTCTCGCATGACATCAAGAATCCACTCTCAGTGCTGATTGGCTATGCTGACTACCTGCAACAAGAAGCAAGACAGCATGGCGTAGTGAAATCAGTTGAAGTGCTTCCCTGGATCAAAAGTAGTGGCTTGACGATTCTGTCGCTGGTAAATAACTACCTTGATCTCTCGCGAATTGAGGAGCAGCCGCTAAAACTTGAATGTGAGGCGGTAGGGATTAACGACCTCTTACAGCGCATCGGTCAGCAGTATGAAGGAGAGGCCCGTCACCGCAAGATCACCTTTACGCTTGTGCTCCAACCGAAACTGCCGTGGGTGCAAGGCGATCCGGTGGCGATTGATCGGATATTGTCGAATCTTGTCTACAACGCCCTGAAATTTACCCCCCCGGAAGGAAAAGTCACTGTAAGTTCTATGCTCCAGGGCAGTGAGGTGGTGATTACCGTTGCCGATACTGGGCCGGGAATCACAGCGGAGGAAATTCCGCTACTTTTTGAAAAATATCACCGTGCGGTTGGCGCTCGGCGCACAGCCGGGCTTGGGCTCGGGCTTTTTATCGTTAAAACTCTGGTCGAAAGACACGGTGGCCGTGTCGAAGTCGAGAGTGTAGTCGGGAGCGGGACCCAGTTTCGTATCGCCTTACCGATAAAGAAGTAATTGGCCTGTTAGTCCTACGCTACAGAGCAATTGTGTTGGTTGTTATTACCCTCAAGGAGGAATCTTCTCATCCCTAGGCTCTGCCTCACGTGCTACCTCGGGCCCAGACAACGCCTAGGCCGAGGTAGTACTACGTCTCACGAAGTTTTTATAGTCAGAAGCCTGTCTTGAGGATCTTGAAAGGGCCAAGATTAGAGACGCTGCGGTCTAGTATCCTATAGATAGTTTGCCGCTACTCTATTCAAGCTGCCGTCGTCGTTCTCGTTCTCGTTCAAGTTCACGACGTTGTTGTTGGATTTCACGGCGTTGTGCTTCAAGTTGGGCGTCTTGTCGAGAAAGCTCTTGGTCTCGCGATTGAAGCTGATCTCCTGTGAGTGCTCCAGCACCAGCTCCGAGAGCACCACCGATCGCTGCCCCTGCTCCTGGAGCACCAACGGTCGCGCCAATAATCGCTCCGGTCGCGGCTCCAAGTCCACCACCAGCAAGCGTCCCTTTTTCCCGCGTGCTTAGGGGCTGTGAACAACCTACCATCGTCAATAAGATTGCTCCTACAACGACATTCATTTTCTGCGTTCGACTCCAATACTTTGTCTTCATATATGATTCCTTTCTTTAGAACGACAGACTCAGCTTCCAGGATAAAGGAGCAAGAATGAAGCCACCTTAGAATCGCAGATGTGCGCCAAGCCCGATCGTTTCAATCTTGCGAGTGTAAAACTGTCCGTTTGGAGAATGACCATGAAAATATTCTATTAATAACTGCAGTCGCCGCAAACCAAGCTTCCAGTTTTCGAACTGCACTCCGCCGCGCAGGGAGATATTGGTACTCCAATTGTTTTCCTCTTCGTTCTGAAAATCACCCGCCAGTATGGGCGTGATAGCGCCATTCGCTAAACGCCATGGACTGGCAAATTCTATACCATACTGTACCCTCCACGGGTCTAAATTCGACGGATCTTGATCGAACAGATACCCGCCACCGCCATACAAACGCAGCGCACGGAAAAATGTATAGGAGACCTTGCCCTCAACCTGTTCGTAGCTGAGATTTATACGTTGTACACGGTTGCGCAACAAGAATTCGTCTCCGAGGTGGGAACTCTGATGAAAAACCCGTAGGATCATAGAGAAATCGTTATAGCGGTAACTGGTAAAGATGCCGCCCATATAATCAGCATTAATCAGATCTTTTGAGTCTTTGGTAAGATCAAAAAATGAAAAGACTCCTCCTTGCAAGCCCACCTCCCACAGGCCGCCGAAGGGGACACGGTTACGATAAAGCGCAAACGTCTCACCGAAGTTGGCTACTCCGGTGCTTCTGAGTTCTTTATCGCTTATGTAATACTGGTATGCCACAGAGAAATGGGGCCAGCGTGGGTCTGCACTCAGTTGATCAAATAAATATCCTTGGGGGAGGAATGCTGGTTCCGCTGACGTGGTCTTAGCTTCCACCGCGAGCTCGCGATGCTGCGGGGTACTCAAGGAAGGCTGGTTGCCTGGGGAAGAACTTAGCACTTGTCCTTGTTTCAGTAGCTCGAGCTGAACTACACCAGGTATTGCACTTAGTGATTTAATAAGCTGTTCTTGATTCACACCAGTAAGATCAGCAGCATTCACACGAATGACTCCGCTCTGTACTTGCAGTGACGCACTGGGAACATGGAATTCATGTTCCAGCAGTGCAGTTGCATAACCAGTGATATAAGAATCATTTGGAATCGCCGCGTCAGCCAGCGTAAAAGAAAAACTGCAAAGAGTTAGCAATAACAAACAAACTATCGTCTGCTTCCTCATATTCCTCACCTCTTACATGATAAGAACGACACGCGCTCGCAGAAGCAATAAGGCTGATATCAATATTTTTGACGCAGACCAGTTATTCTTTAGCGGCCTCTTCTGGAAGAGCAAAAATAAGGCCATCGGCTAATAGGAAAAGGAGTGTTCGACTCTCAGAGACCATCTAAGAAGAGGGGTAGGATGCTATTGCCAGGAACCGAGGCAATAAAGTAATCTCTTTTTCGGGCAAACATTACTTCGTGAAGTTTATTCTGAGCGGACCCTGAGCTTGCTGAAGGGGAAGTCGAAGGGCTCACAATGACTTGATTTCCTGGCTTCTTAGACCGCCTCTCAGCTTATCAAGGCACATTTCAATGTGTACTGAAGATAGCTTGAGATCTCTTCTATAAGGTGGTTGTGTGCGAATCATCACGCATCAAGTGAGCAAATCCCTACACTCGTTACTTGCATTTTTCACTTCGCTGGCTCTGTTACTGCTAGAGATGGCACAGGGGTTGCTGTTTCTTTACCCCGCAGCCAGCGTGCCTTGCGTGTCTGCTCGACACGTAACTAATATAAATACAGAGGGAGAAGAATATGGATGCAGAACAAGCGCAATCTCGTAGCCAGGTTTCGACCGCACAAGCACAACAACAAGTGCGTAACGATAACAGGCCTAGTGCAGAATCGAAAGCACAGTCCGTGAGCGAAGAAATTTCTCGCGAAAACCAACCTCATAATGCCGTAGTAATGCAGTTGCAGCGGCAAGTTGCCAATGCCTACATGTTATACACAAACTACAAACATTATCATTGGAACACATATGGTCCGTTGTTCCGCGATCTTCATTTATTATTTGATGAATTTGCCGATGCCGTACTGAAAACGAGTGATCGCTTTGCCGAGCGCATCCGCATGATTGGCCAAGATCCCTTGTTTAGCCCGATAGAGATTAGTGAAACTGCTAGCGTAAAGACGGCTGATCGTGCGAACTTTACGATGCGGGATATGATTGCTGAAGCCGATCGCAACCTCCTCGTTGTCATTAAAGAAATGCGCGAAGGTGTACGCACTGCGAATGAACAGGATGATCCGGGAACAGCCGACCTCTATAGCCAAGTTGTACAGATTCATGAGAAACACGAATGGTGGTTACGAGACATGCTTGAAAAGAGCGATGGCCTGACGAAGTGAGAAAAAAGTGGCTCGTAGGACCGAGGGCGAAGAATGATGAATGAAAGACGAAGCTACTTTTCGTTCATCGTTCTTGATTTTTTCTACTGAGTTTGACTACTTTTCCCTACTCTTGTCCTTTCAAGCTCCGACTGCTCAGCTCGTGGCAGGCCTGTCGGTCAACTAGCGCACTAGCTGTGAGCCAGTACCTGCAGAGAACTCATGCCTGCAGCGCTTCCTGCGGAGAATAAAGCCTGATCGCGGACCTGCTGTGGCATAGCCGTTGCTGTTTTCAAATCGTGACTGAAAGACGCTCTATACGAGAGAACTGAGAAAACAAATCCTTCTCTTAAGAAAGAAGAATTTTACATATCTATGAAAGGAGTACATATCATGCCGGATAAAGAATCTTCTCAATCCACCCAGTCGTCACAACGACAGAGTGGTACCGAACAAGGAACCTCGTCACAAAAAAAACAGACCAACGACGAATCACGTCAGCAACAAACTCCCGCACGACGCGATTGGTCTATGCCTTCGCTGTGGAGAGAACACCCCTTTTCGGTAATGCAGCGTCTCTCAGCAGAAATGGACCGTATGTTTGACGCTTTTGGCAGAGGAGGGGGAATCTTCGGGTCGCGTTTTGGACGTGGTGGTGAAAATAGGTGGTCACCGGAAATCGAGATGTATGAACGTGACAATCAGTTGGTCGTGTGCGCTGATCTTCCTGGAATGAAGAAAGAGGACATTCACGTAGAGATCAATGACGAGGCTCTCATCATTCAAGGAGAACGAAAACAAGAATTTACTGATAATCAAGAGGGGTATCAGCGGAGTGAACGCAGCTACGGAAGCTTCTACAGAACTATTCCGTTGCCTGACGGCATTGACCCTGAGCAGTTAAAGGCGAATTTTCAGGACGGTGTTCTCAAGATAACTGCACCCCTTCCCGCACAACAGAAACAACGACAAAGTCGCCGCATTGAAGTGCAGGATAAGGACATATCTCAGGCTAAAGGGAACCCATAACCTTCGAGCAAATCAGCGACCGACTTACTCTGATCTGTCGTTCAAGTCGTAAGGTAATTAACTACGCGTTTAGCAGTTAGCGAGCATACATCCGGCGCCAAGCCGTTAAGAGTTAGGTTTAGCATTCGCTCAGCTTTAAGCTCTCAGTCTCTAGCTGAAAGCTGAGCGCTGACCACTGAGAGCTTAGGTTGCTGGCTGACGATCGAGAGCTGAGGTTGAGCGCCTTGCCGAAGACTACTGATTGTAGGGAAAATGCCTACAATTATTTGGGGGAAATCTCACACTAAGCGTACCGAACTGTCGACTTTTCTGACAATAATGCATTTTTTCTTATATTTTACAGGCATATTCTTTGCTGAATGATCGTGAGCGAGCAGCAAAAACATGTTGAACCTAGACTTGACGGAGGAGGATATACGAAGATGCTCACACTTTCAGCTATAGCAGCTCTCGGGCAATTGCCGTCTGTTGATAATGTTTCTCAGTTCCGACTAGGATTTGATGCAGCTGTATTACCTGAGCAATTTTTTGGTTTACCTCATGTACAAGCGGAACGACCCGAGGCTACGCTCATGCGAGCAGTCTTGGAAGAAGCACTCACCTGTTTTCAGTATCAATTTTACATCCGGCGCGCGGGGGCTCAGCAACTTGCTCGAGAGGCAGAAGAATGGTTTTTCAGTGACGCAACTTCGTGGCCTTTCTCGTTCGTGAATATTTGTACCGTCCTGCACCTTGATCCTAGTTATATTCGTCTTGGGCTCAGAAAGTGGAAAGCCAACTGGCCCCTCAAAATCCCTCAGCGCAAACGGCGTACCATTGGAACACGACGACCTCTCTCGCTTGCGGCTTGATTTCTAATGCTTACTCGCGAAAGTAAGCGAGGTATAAGCTAGACGGATATGAGGGTAGCGGAAGAAAGAAATAACTATGAACCACGAGCGAGAGGTTGGACAACTATGGAGTATCGTCCTAGCTGCTGGTGAGGGAAGCCGAGTCCGTGCTTTTCTATCGAATTTGTGTGGGAATCGCGGCATCAAGCAATTCTGCGCTGTTATTGGTCGTCGCTCAATGTTAGAGCACACATTGGCAAGGATCGAAATGCTGATTCCTCGGCAGCGCATCCTCGTCATAGTGAGTGCGGATCACCAATTAGAAGTTGCTCAACAACTCGCTCACTGGCCCCAGGAGAATATTATTGTCCAGCCGGAAAACCGTGATACCACCGCTGGAATTCTCCTTCCGCTCGCACACATCGCAAAGCGAGACCCTAGCGCAACAGTGGCTATTTTTCCCTCAGATCACTTCATTAAGCATGAGAATCGATTTATCGATTTTGTCCGTCGTGCGGTGTCAGAAGTCTACTGGTTTCCGGGAAGTTTTGTCGTACTTGGGATGACACCAGACCGAGTTGAAGGCGGCTACGGATGGATTGAAGCTGCGAGCGCTGAGAACGGCCGGCTCACCCGACCAGTCAAGCATTTTTGGGAGAAACCTTCACTTCCTCAAGCCGAAAAACTCCGGCAGCAGGGGGCACTGTGGAACAGCTTTGTGTGTGTCACTAAATGTCACACGTTGTGGGATATGACCCGAGAGGCTGTACCTGATATCTATCTACACTTTCTACGAATCTATCGCGCTTTAGGAACGCCGGAAGCACAGCACACCATACAGAGGATTTATAGTTATCTTCGGCCGGTGAATTTCTCTTCCGGGGTCTGCGAGCCTTGGGCTAAGACATTACGAGTGCTGCCAGTACCGGACGTAGGATGGAGTGACTGGGGCAGCGTTGAACGTATCGTCGCAACCATCGAACAGTTAGGAAAAAAGGCCGAATTGTCATCCCGGTTCGATCGATCAACTCGGAGGCCTGTTCCGGTATTAGTAAATGCGTAATATCTTTGTTAGAGCGCCTCTGATTTAACGAATTAAGCCTCTATTTCTTCTTCATCCCGTCCGTGCACTTCTGCAGGCGGACACGTCGCTTCTACGGCAGTAAATGGTTCAAGAATTGTATAACGATGACGTGAATCCTTAGGCACAATCCACGAGTCACCAGGTTCTAACGTAATAGTCTGCCCTTCAATTTCCAATTCAGCACGTCCACTGACTACATATCCCACGGTTTCATAGGGACGTTGGGTCACAGATTTCGGTTTGCCCGGTTCTTCTTGTTCCCATAAGCGCATCGAAAGTTTTACGCCGCTAGCAAGGTATTTCTGTCCACCTTTTCCTCGCGGCGAGTAGCGGGCGTTGACTTTCGTGATACTAGTATCGTGAAGCCCATGTTCCGATGGTGTCGAAATCTCTGCTTTTGCCTCTGACTCTTTCCTCATAATCACTCGCCCATCATCGAGATCAAGCACCGGCTGCACAGATTGTGTTGTTTTTGACGAGATAGCCATATCTTTAATCCTCTATATCTTTACGAAAAGAAGAGCGGCCATGTCAGGTCGCCCTTCTGGGAAAAGTTTTTGCTGGCTACTCAAGGACTCCCGCTAGATTGTCTCGGATACCCATTCTTTAGCAGGACCTGGCACAGGTCCCAGTAGGACTTGGGATAAATCCCTGGAGGACCTGAGATAAACTACGCGGGTATGACCGGAATCTATTCCGCACGAATTAAAACTCTGCTCTGTCTCAATTTCTGTTACGCTGCGCTACGTTTTCCACTACGAGCGGAGGCCTCAGAGGCGGAATATCCTCGCACGCGGTCCCAGGCATAACGGACGGACTCTTTGAAATCCTCCCATGCACCTTGGTTATTTCTTTCCCACTCACTACGCGCATCGGCTTCGATCGCTGCCCAATCTTTGTTTTCGTAACGTCGATCAGTAGCTAGCGTATAACCATAGCGATACGCTGGCTCGTAGCGTTCATAGGTGTAGCCGCGCTGAGCATATGTTGTAGTAAAGTTATTGCGAAAATCACTAGTATAGTCATCAAACCTGCCAAATCCGGCGTTCCGTTGATTCTGACTGAGGGGTGTAGTAGCAGCTTGTGAACTCACTTTCTGATCATATCCGGTCCAGCCACTCTGCCGCCATTCATCGGCACGTCGGTCGATATCGACAGCTCCATTGCGCTCAAAAATGTTCGTCGCACGCTCAACCATCATTTCATCCTGAGTATGTACTGTGACCACGGCTCCGCCGCGTCGTAATCCTTCGGCATAATATTGAGCTTCACTTTCCGGTATACCTGCATCCATCAGTACACCAATCAAGCCCCCAGCAGCGGCGCCCACTCCGGCACCAAGTAATGTCGTTGCGAGTGGCCCCGCGGCAATCACTGGACCAACACCAGGAATCGCTAGTGCACCGATACCTACTAACAACCCGCCGATGCCTCCAATTACCGCACCGGTACCAGCACCTGCCGCTGTATAGCTAGTCGCATTGGGATCCGTTGATGAAGAAGTGGTTACATAAGACTTTGCGTATTCACCTGTTGGGTCACTCGCTACGAGACTGATGTCATTACGCGAAAACCCGCTATCAACTAGCGATCGCACCGCTGTCTGCGCTTGCTCGTAATTATCAAAATATCCTACAACTGTTTTGTTCATGACCGTCTCCTTTCACCATAGTCGGTTATTCCTTAATGCGAGCAAGAACGGTACCAGTGTGTTTATCTGCTATAGATGAACGCTTTGTTTGCAGTCGTGTATAAATTATCCCAACAGTGACGCAAAAACCGCGCAGGTTGTTGTGGTATTATTTGCTTCTACGATAGCGTGAAGTTAATAGTAATACCTCCACTCTCTGGGAATAATATATTTTAATTTGATCACCCGCATAAAAGTACCAGCTGTTGTGTTCGCTTGTAGTAGCAGAGTTTGGTGCAAGATCCCATCAATAGACCCTCGGCATAAGGCTTGCAGCTTTATTTATAAGGTTAGAGATAAGGAGTACAACGATGAACAAACATTTTCTTGCACAAACTGGCAGGGTTGTGGCTGGTATGCTGTTAATGATGGGGGTCGCGGCTGCAGCTGAACCTGAGCACGCAAAGAATGACGCTTCTGCTCATCATTTTCTCACTGAGGCTGCTCAGGGAGGTCTAGCAGAAGTGAATCTAGGACAAATGGCGGCAGACAAAAGCACAAATGAAGCGGTTAAAGAGTTTGGCCGCCGTATGGTTCGAGACCACGGGAAAGCCAATGAAGAGCTCAAAGGCCTTTCTACTACTGCTGGGGTGCCGCTCGCTACGGAAATAAGTACTGAAGCTAAAGAGCTGCAGCAGCGTTTGAGTGGTCTTTCTGGGGTAGAATTTGACCGAGCCTACATGGAAGAGATGGTTAAAGATCACCAAAAAGACATCGCTATGTTCGAGACGCAGGCTGAGCATGGCCAAAACGCTCAAGTCAAAGAGTGGGCGAAGAAAACCCTGCCGACTCTTAAAGAACATCTGAATCTCGCCCAGAGTACAGCCAAAAAGGTAAGTGCGCGGAATACAACGGATCAGGACGCTTCAGGAGGGATGAGCGCAGCCGTGGATGACTCACTTGGCCATACAGAAAAAGGAACAACCGGCCAAGATCGATAGTTTTCCCAAGAGGTGTGTGGAGAAGCAATTTCGTTGTGCGGATGAGAAATTCTGCAGTTCACCTTCAACAGGCTCAGCGCGAACAGATTGGTGCTGAGCCCCCTTCGACTCCCCGTCGACAAGCTTAAGGTACGCTCAGGATAGACTCATCAAAGCGCGCAATAATTAGGTGCTATAACAAGCCAAAATTAATATGCCCCATTCTCCCTCGCTTGTTTTCTCTCTAACACATTAGTCGCTATTCTTTAGTGCAAACTCCGCCATTAACGGTACATGATCAGACGCGACAAGTGCCGTCCGACTGCGGTGTAGTGTTAGTCGTTGTAGCTGCAAGGCTTGGTCAAAATAAATATGATCGAGGTGGAGAAGTGGTAGTACACCCGGATAGCTGCGTCGTCGCCCAATGTAGTGACGGACATCAACGCTTTCCAACTGAGTAGCAAGCAGACGGGACGGCAGCCCGCGGGTCCAATCATTGAAATCCCCTAATACCACACGGGGACTGTGCAGCTCTGCGTTAGCCAGAATACTCGAGCTTACCAACTTCCGCGCTTGGTACCTACGCTCGGCAAACGCCAGTCCTAGATGGACGTTAAACACGTGAAGTAACTGACCGTTAGGAAGCTCCACATCAGCGCGTAAACAACTACGACGTCCGTATCGCCGCCGCCAACTCAGGTCATAGGTATAGGCCGCTCGAACTGGAGTCCGGCTCAACACGACATTGCCATATTTGCCACTACGGAGTAATCGTGTCTCACCAACACAATAATGGTACGACAACGCTGTCGCAAAAAAATGACCTTGGTTACGTTCAGGGGTTTCTCCTTTGACACATGCCACTTCTTGCAGTGCAATAATATCGGCATCAAGTTCACGTAGGACCTGTACCACACGATTAGGGTTTACCTGTCGATCGAGTCCACGACTTTTGTGGACATTATAGGTGACGATACGGATAGAATCCCGATTCACGGCCATCTTTGCGGCTTTTTCCTTATTCTTCGTGCTGAGCAACTCTCGACTTCGGCTTGATCCGCGGCAATATAGATAGAACCATCAGCGCTAGAAAGGTGCCCAACATTGCGGAAACCTCACGCCCCATGCCTGCGGCGATTCCCACAGCGGCAGTGAGCCAGAGACCAGCCGCGGTGGTTAAGCCACGAACCTCTATGTGCTCGCTCAGTTTAAGGATCGTTCCAGCACCAATAAACCCGATACCTGTAATCACGCCTTGTAGTATGCGGCTCATGTCGCTCGGTGAGGCCCCAGCCTGTTGAGGAATAAGAACATAGAATGCAGCGCCGAGGGCAACAAGCATATGCGTTCGCAACCCCGCCTCTTTTCCTTCTTTCTCTCGCTCCAATCCCAGTAGCCCGCCACATAGTGCGGCGAGCACTAGACGTACGGTCATTTGGGTGATCTGCGCAATACCTGGCAAGTCAGAAAAATCCGCTTGGATCGTCCCCCATATCTCTTGCCATAACGAGTTCATCACTAATCCATTTTTTCACTCTCGGTGAGAAGTCAACAAGTAGAGATCCCGAGGAAGATTCAGGCTGTGCAAGATTTCGCCATGCCCGAAGCTCACCCATTCTTCATTCATGATTTTTGTTTCAATCTTGGTGCACATAGTACCAAGGGGGGTAAGGTGCAGGCATGCCTGAGTAGGCCACGTAGGTCAACACTTGACAATGATCGCACCCCTCAAACTCTTGTGGATAACAGGAGAGCCCAAACGTCGCGACCTGCTCACGTATTTTTGGTCTCGGTATTCAAGATCGCTCAGGTCCCAATCGGCCACGGCTTTGCTCTTTTCTACAGGTTACGCCGCCGCTGCGGTTGCACGAGGTCGTTCTTTGGCCAAAAAGGCGCAGAAGCTCGGCCAGAGGTAGTCTTTTCCTGCAATCACGACACTTTTAAAGTTCTCGGCCCCTAATGGACGGAACAGCTCGATCATCGAGCTTTCGTAAGACGGGAACCCTGAGGGTTTGATCTCGCCATAACCAAAGAGATTACAAACATCGCACAGCTCTTTAGCCGCCTTCAAGGTTGCCGCATTATCAGAGTCAAAGTTATCACCATCTGAACAGTGAAAGGCATAAATGTTCCATAAACTGGGATGATAGCGATCACGAATAATTTCTAGGGTCTTATTGTAACCCGAGGAGATTAGCGTTCCGCCTGATTCGCCGCGATGGAAGAACTCGTCCTCAGTCACTTCTTTTCCTTCGGTGTGATGGGCAACAAATACTAACTCCACATTACGATATTTTGTCGACACAAACTGATAGAGCAGAAAGAAAAAGCTTCGCGCAAGATACTTCTTCATCGTATCCATCGAACTCGAGGTATCCATAATGCAAATAACCACGGCATTAGACTCAGGCCGTACATCTTCAACTGTATGGCGGTAGGTCATGTCCTCTTTGCGAAAGGGAAATCGCTCTTCTTCCTCTCCGGTCTCTTTGCCACCAGAGTGCATGGCGATCTTTCGTTTAATGCGTGAGAGTGCCGTGCGTTTCTTGTCTAAGCGAATGCGAATACCCTCCTTGCGATACCCTTTGCGCTTACTTAATCGCTCTGCCATTACTTCGCGTAAGATCTTGCGTTGCATATCAGGCAATTGGAAATCCTCGAACATGATCTCAATTAGTTCTTCCAACGTTACATCCGTTTCGTAATAATCTACCCCCGGTTGATCGCCGGCTTTGTCTCGTCCCTGTCCTTGGCCTTCGCCTTTGCCGACCACTTGTCTGGGTTGTGAATCCCCATCTCCTTGACCGACACCGGGGGTATTCTCACCGTAGATGAAGCGATATTCCTTGATCCCACGGATCGGTACTTTGATGATTTTGTCTTTGTCTTTACCGATGATTGATTCTTCGGCAATTAGATCCACAATATTGTGCTGAATCGACTCACGGACTTTCTGCCGATGGCGCTTACGGTCGCTAGCACTACGATCCGAGCGCAAGGAGTCGGACGATGAGTAGGGGCGAAAGATTGTTGTTCCGAATGACATACGCTTTTCTTTCTTTGGACAGGTTGCGCTATCGCTTCTCACGCCCGTCATTCTGATCCCCCTTCGACTCCACGTCGTCACGCTCAGGACAGGCTTTGCCAAGGAGGTATTTTCGGATTCCGCTCTTTTCAAAGGGGGGCTAGGGGGATTTCACGCCGAGTGCATACACGAATCTCGTAAGATTCACTTTAGTCCTTCCACAAGTTATTGGCCGCGTACTTCAGCACCACGTCCACGCAATATTCACAGTACCCATTTTCCAATAGGCTCTTTACCATAGTGTTGTACTTGGTGATCTGCTCTTCATCCCGCGTGCGGGCCTTGGTGATCACCCGACTAATATCACGGACAGAGTTAATCAGTTTCTTCTCAATCGCCTCTTTGAGGGGTTCATAGCTCTTGTACGTGATAATCTCGCCACGGCGGGAGGCAGCCCAAAGATAAGCTATGACTTCCTGACGGAACCCATCGGTTGCCGAGCCGATGATCGCGAGTTGTTCTTCAATCGACTTGAGGAACGCCTCGTCGGGTTGCAGTTCCTCACGGGTGTTACGATCTCTCACCTTGGTTCGATTCACATAGGCTTCGGCATGATCGAGATAGTTCTGGAATAGCGACTCTGCTTGCTCTTGATAGGAATAAACGAATGCTTGAGTGATCTCTTTCTCTAAGCGTTCGAGATATTCTTTGTGAATGATGTCCTGTAGGAACTCAAGGTACAGTTTGCGGAGATCGTCAGATGTATCCTGGTCTTTGACCATGTTGATTAATGCTTCGCGCACGTTGATCGGGTTGATGCACCGGCCCGACTCCGACAAGGCATTGTCAAGCGACTTCATGATGAAACGGGTCGAGATGCCACTGAGTCCTTCTCGTTTGGCGTCTTCCCGTAATTCTTGCATGTTGATTTTTTTGGTACGCCCCTTCTCAATTACTTCTTCCCCATTGTAGAGGCGCAGCTTCGTGAGCAGATCGCACTTCGGAGTCTGTTCCAAACGCGACAGTACGGCAAACATCGAGGCCATTTCTAATGTGTGCGGCGCCACATGCGCGCGAAAGTCTGATTTTTTCAAGATCTTCTGATAAATCTTGACTTCTTCGGAGAGGCGCAGGTTGTAAGGCACCTTCACCACCACAATCCGATCCAAAATCGCTTCATTGGTGTGATCGGCCTTGAACTTCTGCCACTCCGCCTCATTGGAATGAGCCACAATCACCGAATCCACATAAATCGTCCCATGCCGCCCCGGCGCCGGCACGAACTTCTCCTGCGTGGCCGTGATCATCGCATGCAGGTACTCGGTCTCGTTCTTGAACACTTCGATGAACTCCACCATGCCGCGATTGCCCACGTTAAAGGCGCCGTTGAGCTCCAAGACCCGCGGATCGCCTTCGGAGTACTTATCGAGCTTGGAGATGTCTTCGGAGCCGATGAGCACCGAGGTGTCTTGGTTGTTGGGGTCCACGGGCGGGACGACGCCGATGCCTTTGCGGTTGCGTTTGGAGAAGGAGACGGTGGCCACGGGGAATTCTTCGTAGCGGGCGCCGAATTCTTCCTTCAAGCGAAAGCGGCAGGTGGGGCACAGGTCGCCTTCGATGTGCACGCCCAGCATCTTTTCAAATTCTTTGCGCAGATGGCGTGGGATGAGGTGCAGGGGCTCCTCGAACATCGGGCAGCCTTCGATGGCGTAAACCGGATCAACCGATTCCAAGCCACGTTGTAAACGCTCGACCAAAGAGCTTTTACCTGAACCAACCGGTCCCATCAGATAGAGCACCTGACGGCTTTCTTCACCTTTGAGAGAGGCGGAATGAAAGTAGCGAACAATCTGGGATACGGTGCGCTCAATGCCAAAGAACTCATCCTTAAAGAAGTTGTAGACTTTGAGTGACTCATCTTTATAGAGGCGCTTGACTCGTGGGTCGTCAGATTGGGTAATGTCATAGGCTCCTAGAGACATTAACATGTCATAGAAGCGGCTATGGGCGAGCTTCGTCATTCCCGGGTCTTCCTTGACTTTTTCAAGGTAGTCGAGCAAGGTCCCCCGCCACGCCTTACTCTCCCGGTTAGCGCGGTCATCTTTGATGAGTTTCTCGAACGCCTTTCGCCCTGTCTCCATGCGTTACTCCTTTGCATGCGTACCAACCCTTTACCATGGGTATGCACACGTTACGTGTAGAAAAGAATAATCAAAATCTGCCATCCTCCACCACAAAACACTATCGGTAGAACATCCTAACACTATAATAGCACAATAAAACAGGCGTGAAGAGATCAGGGCTCTTCAACTCTTGAGGGTGGCAAATCGTTAGGAAGGCAATGGTCCCAACGGGAATCGAACCCGTGTTACCGACGTGAGAGGCCGGCGTCCTAACCGCTAGACGATGGGACCGACAGAGGTAAAGTTACGAAGACTGAGGTGGTAGGACTCGAACCTACAATCGCCTGATCCAGAGTCAGGTGGCTTACCAATTAGCCGACACCTCAGCAGCGATCTCGAAGATAGAAAAGGCGCATGAGGAAGTCAAGCGCTAAGCTCTAGAAGAAAGAGGAAACGGGTAAAAGGCGAAATGGGCAAAAGGAAATAAAAGAAGTTACAGGCTGCAGGCTATAGGGAAAAACTAAAGGACGAAGGGGTAAATGGCCTTTTTCGACTCCCAGACTACTAGACTCTTTTCCCCCTTTGCCCATTTATCCTTTTCCCCTTTTTACCCTTTCCCCTTTTCTGACAATGTCCGCGCATACTCTAACCGTGAGAGAGTCCGCTCACGACCAAGGACACCCATCACCTCAAAAATACCAGGGCTCGCTGTACCACCAGTGAGGGCGACGCGGACTGGCTGCGCGACCTGTCCAAGTCCTTTCAATTGTTCTTCTTGGGCAAGTTGGGTAAATACCCCCTCCAAGGCAGGTTCATTCCACGCTGGAAGCGCACTCAGCTTTCCTTGCAACTTTTCTAACAAGGAGGAGGTTTCTGAGGTCAAGAACTTGCTGACCGCCTTAGTATCGAAGGTCAAAGAGTCACTGAGATAAAAGCGCGCAAGCTCGGCAAGATCAACCAACGTCTTCGCGCGCGGTTGCAAAGTCGCCACCACTTTTGCCAGCCAGGCATCATCACTGGGAATCGGCAATTCTTTCTGTGTTAGGAACGGTTTCACTTCTTGTGCGATCTGCGCAGGGGAGTGCTCTTTTAGATAATGCGCATTCAACCATTGCAGTTTTTCCGCATTGAAAATTCCTGGCGCCTTGCCCACATCCTCCAAGCGAAACTTTTCGATCAACTCCGCATGGGAAAAAATCTCCTGATCGCCTGATGCCCAACCCAGCCGAGCGAGGAAGTTAACCAACGCATCTGGCAAGTATCCTTGTTCCCGATAGGCACGCACAGCGGTCGCGCCGTGCCGTTTGCTAAGTGGCGCACGATCATTACCCAAGATGAGCGGCAAGTGCGCAAAGCGAGGCAATTCAGCACCAAGTGCCTGAAACAGCAGAATCTGTCGCGGGGTGTTAGTCAGATGATCATCACCACGCACAATGTGAGTGATACGCAAATCCGCATCGTCAACTACTGAACAGAAGTTGTAGACTGGCGTTCCGTCGGAGCGGACGATAATCAGATCATCTAACTCATGGTTTTGAAAGCTGACTCGTCCTTTGATGACATCATTAACGACTGTCTCCCCTTCTTTTGGACCTTTGAAACGCAGAGCAAAGGGACGTGGGTCTCCTGGTTGTGGCTTGAGATCTCGACATGTGCCGTCGTACGCGGGTTTTGCCCCGATAGCCATCGCAGCTTTGCGTTTCGCCTCGACTTCTTCCGCCGTGCAATAGCAGCGATAGGCTTTGCCTTCACGTAGGAGGCGCTCTGCTGCTTCTTGATAGAGGTTGTCGCGTTGGGTTTGGAAGTAAGGGCCTTCATCCCATGCTAAGCCTAACCAGCGCATCGCATCCATGATTTCGTCAAGATACTCTTGGGTGGAGCGTTGGCGGTCGGTGTCATCGATACGTAAGATAAAAGTTCCCTTTTGCTGTTTAGCATAGAGATAGGCAAACAACGCAGTACGAGCACCGCCGATATGGAGATAACCCGTCGGGCTTGGAGCAAAACGAGAACGAACAGTTGTCATGACGCAACGCTAACAGCCAATCTATTAAACGTCTAGGAGTCTCAAAATCTTACAAGCAAAAACCCCCAGATTAAGGAATGTCTAACTCCACAGACTCTGACTCTCAGACTCGTAGACGCCTAGACGTAATAGACATTCTGAGTCTCGTCGTGTATGTTCTCCCGACCTCAACGAGCCGCTAGCTCAGGAGGTAGAGCATCTGCCTTTTAAGCAGAGGGTCCCGGGTTCGAGTCCCGGGCGGCTCATGCGATTGCGGAATGCGGATTGTGGAGTGCAGATTCTTCGTTTATTGAAATCCGCGATCGACAATCCGCAATCCCCACTACCCTACGTCCCCGTCGTCTAGTTCGGCCTAGGACACCAGCCTTTCACGTTGGCGACACGGGTTCAAATCCCGTCGGGGACGTTTCCCTCACAAGCTGTAGAGAACGTAAAGTTTACGCAGTATTAAAGATCTGCATATAAACTTGCGTCGCTTTGTCTTCTACTTCACTTTCTGAGTAACTAGCTACCGGCAAGCCTGTGTCTTCACTCCACAAAAAATCGCGGATCGCCACTCGGACAGCATCTCGTGTTGCTTCTTTCTCGCGCCAGTTGTCCACTTGCAGCTTTTCTTTTTTCAGTTTGGTTAACAGTTCGACAGCAACCGTTTTAATCCGCTCAATATCTTTTTTGGACAATTCTGGCTTGAGTAGAAGATCGAACAACGCCTGACTATCTTCGTCCAATCCTTCGCGCACTGCGCGGCGCGATTCCTTGTCGAGGTCATCAATGAACTTCAGCAGTTCCGTAAAAGTCTTTTCGATGGTGACGCGATCCTTTTCTCGATTATATTCCGCGATAATGTCTTCGTAGCGTTTTTGGTAATTCCCCCGAAGCGGATTCTGGCGCAGCATCCGACTGAGCTTCTTCTCAATCGCATCTTTGAGGTTCTGCACGGTCGTCTTCTTGGCGGTACTATGCTCGAATTCTTTGCGTAACCGCTCAAAGTCGATTTGACTAATATCATACGTGCCGCCGACCTCCCCTTCTCCAGTCTCGGTGATAATGGCGTCGTCCACCACCGTATGCAACGCACGAATAACGTCGGTAATATCCGCGTTCTCTCGATCTTGTTGCAAGCTTTTATAGATAATGTTGATGGCATCGTACTGCTGCCGGTAGTCGTTAATTCCCGGCAGTGTGAAGCAGGCTTTGAATTTCTTGAACATTTCGCGGGCTTGAATCTCGAAGCGCTTGCGACTCTCATCGTTCTCATTAACCGCTTCTTTCGCCTCGATAATCGCCCGGTTCCGGGCATAGCCTTTCTGTTCAAGGATTGCTTCAAGACGAAATCCTCGTTCTGCCAAGAACTGACGCAGAAAGGCCATGGCTTCGCCCAAATCTGCCAATAAATCTTCGCTTGGCTTTGCCGGATCAATTTCCGGTTGCTGGGTGGTGTCGTCCGCGCCTCCCTGCCGACCAGCAAAGGTGGCGAGTGCTTTGCGCAGATTCTTCAGAATACCGCAGTAATCGACAATCAGACCGTTGTTCTTCCCTTCATAGACACGATTGGCGCGGGCAATCGCTTGCATGAGAGTATGGGCCTTGAGCGGTTCGCCTGCTTTTCTAGTTCATGTATCCGGGCAGCCCAGTACTCGCCAATCAGGTTATACATGCGCACGCAGGTCGGCTTGTCGATACACACAAGCATGGCCTTGCCAGTTTCCCATGAGGTCGAATAGTGCTGCACGAAATCACGGGCGATACGCTCAAGCCGTTTCTTCGCCGTAATGATGTGGTAGTCGCGCTTCAGTTCGCGTTCAAGTCCTTGGCTGATATCGATGTCATCAATTTCCAGCTCTTCGAGTTTAGCGGCGATCTTCTCGTTGACATTGGTCGTCGCAATGCCAAGCTTCTCACCACGCGCATCGTAGTACAGTGGAACTGTCGCTTTATCCTCTACCGCACGCTGGAAGTCATACGTCGAAACGTAGTCACCGAACACACGCCGAGTGATTTCATCTTCTTTGAACAGCGGCGTACCGGTGAAACCAATAAAGCTGGCGTTGGGCAAGGCATTGCGAAGATTCAACGCTAGTCGTCCGTACTGCGTACGATGAGCTTCATCAGAAACGACGATAATGTCGTCACGAGTTGAGTACGACATGGCAGGATCGACATCTTTGTTGAACTTTTGGATCAAAGAGAACACATGTGACTTATATTGTCTTAGCAAGGCTTGCACATGCTCGCCTGAACCCGCGCGGCACGGATCTCGATCGTTATCTACGACCCCGCACCCGGCAAAGGTTTTGTAGATTTGCGTGTCGAGATCGTCACGATCAGTGCAGATCAGGAAGGTGTACTGCCCACCTAACTTGCGGTGAACTTTGCGTGTCAGGAACACCATCGAGTAGGACTTGCCCGAACCTTGCGTATGCCAGAACACGCCGAGTTTACCGAGACGCGCAACGCGGTCTCGTACCGCTTGCAGCGCACGGTTCACGCCCAGAAACTGGTGGTTACGTGCAAGAATTTTGACCAACTTACCCGAGCTATCATCAAAGAGGATAAAGTTCTCACACAGGTCAAGGAAATTCGTCTTGTTGCCAATACCTTTGAGCAAGGTCTCCATATCGACGACCCCAGGCTCGTCCTCGTCAAGGCGTTTCCATTCATGAAAGTGGTCATAGCGACTAGAGAGCGAGCCAAGACGGGCATCGACACCATTGCCCAGCACAATCACAGCATTGTGATGAAAGAGATGCGGGATCGTGTCTTTGTAGTCAGCCAGATTACGCTCGTAGGCAGAGCGAATGTCTTTATAGACGTTCTTCAGTTCCATAAACAGCAGTGGGATGCCGTTGACGAAACCGACCAGGTCTGCCCGGCGTCGATACAAAACGCCGCGTACCCATAACTCGCGCACCACCAAAAAGTGATTATTCTGTGGCTCGTCGAAATCAAACACCCGCAGGCGCTGCTTCACCAATTCGCCTTTGCCGTTACGGAACGAGACCTGCACACCATCTTTCAGGAGTGCATACTTTTCTTGGTTAATTTGCAGCAGCGATTGGGACAGAGAGTAGTCGGTAATCTGACGAATCGCCTCTTGATACGCGGCTTGTGGCAGGTCGGGATTGAGCTTAACCAGCGCCTCGCCAAGATAACGAGTCAGGACAACTTCACGATCATCCTTGCGGCCCAAGGTGCCTTCAGAACCGAAGGTTTCATCGTTGTAAGCATAGATACTCTCCCAGCCGAATTCGTCGCGCAGGTAGTCAGCGGTGGTTTGTTGGACGAGGGTGTCTTCGGAGTAGCGGGGCATTTTTTCACTACGTGATTGTGCTGAGGTCAAGAGCAAAGATTAGCGCTTGCTTAATTTTGGCCATCGCCGCCTCTGGTAGTGTACCAAGTTTACGTTCGAGTCGCACACTTGGGAGGGAGCCAAGACCTTGCACGTTCGCCACGGAGATTTGATTGAGAAAGGGGAGTTTTGGCAACAGAACTTCGTATGGGCTCTGTCGGTTCTGAGTGGTCAGGGGCACGTAGATAAGCAAAGCTCGAGGCGGATCTGGGTCGGAGCGCGATACAATTACGACCGGTCGAGTCTTTGCAGCCAACCCGAGATCAGCAAGCCACACTTCACCGGGTTGCGGGTTCATCGAAGAGATCCAATACTTCTTGCTCTACTGTTCTTGACCGCATGACATCCAAAGCGTCTTGATCCGCCAAAGCAATAATTTCCGCCACGCGTCGCCGTACTTGTTCCGCCGTGGCAGGAGCCCACTCGCGGAGTTTTGTGTCCAATTGTTCTGCCAAAGCGTCCATATCAGCTTTTCCCCGTTCGTCCGAAATACATAGCAGATTATATGTCTGAGAATTCGGGACATCTACCGGCTCATGGATAATTTTTCCGTCACGGAAGATAACGACATAACCGGTACTCTGCCGCGCCCGTTCTCTTGCACGCAAAGCTGCCCGCCGCAATGCTCGTTCGACATTTTGTAGCTCAGGATCATACCTTCGGCTCTTCTCGCCTTTTTCGATTGCTGCCATAATTTCCTTCTTGATCAAAGTAGTACAGGCTCTCTTCTCGTCGCTCACACGGCAATCTCTCCGCTCATCAATTTGGGCAGCAGCAGGTCACGGGCGGTTTTGAGTTTGTGGTTTTGTTCAATCAGATTAGTGATCTGTGAATAGATTGGACCAACATATGACTCGAACTCTTGGGCAAGCGTATGAGTTGGAATCAAAATCTTCGTTTCCCCTATTGCCGTACGAGACAATTCGGTTTGGTTTGTTGCACCACGCCCCATTGTTGTAAATTTTGGCTCCCAGTCCATTACAGCCATACCGAAATAATGCATTCCCAGGCCAGGTTTTGGTCGAACGATTGTGACATGAGTATCGACCGTACAAAACGAAATTGGAGCTTTGACTTGGGCAACACGGCCGAGTGTTCCCTCACCAGTAGAGTTAACTAAAACATCTCCAACTTGAACTTGACGGACAGGTGCAAATTCTTTCGATTGATGACGAGTGTGTGACAAATCGAGCCTCCCATTCCGAATACATTTTTGGTTAATTACAATCCCTTCCGCTTCGTCATCATAGTGTGGAGTAATTCCACGACTCAGGTAGTCAGTTAGCTCGGACAACATCTCACGCTCCCACCCCTCCGGTACATCGTTGGTGATACGCGTGTGTTCGTGGCCGGGGAAGCGCAAGCGGACGAACCATTCACGATACAGCAACCGCGCGGAGTCTTCGAGCAGTTTCATGCGACGCAGGTTGTTTTCGATGAGGGAGTCGTAGGCGGAGAGAACAGCAACAATCGCCTCTTGCTCATGACGGGACGGTAGATGGAGTGGAATGCGCTTGATGATGTCCTGATTAAGGGAAGCCATCGTAGCCTTATTCCCTGATTGAGTAAGCATCCATTTTTGATGTTCATTGCGAAGAAAAGCGTAAGAAACAAAGCGTGGACATACTTCCTCGGTCTCGAACCTCAGTCGAATACAATCAGAACCTTGCATCCAATTCTCTTGCTCTTTCGCCACGAAAAGATGTCGGTCAACTGCTCCTTTGCGTCCGAATACAATATCGCTCTCGCGAAGTAAGTGGACTGCGAGGCGGTCAGTCGTCTCTTCGGCAACATACTCAAGCTTATCCAGCCGCAGATTCCCAAAACCGATGTTACGAACGTTTATTACAGGAGTGCCGTCAGAGACATAATCACTCGCTTTCAACTGCGTTCCGAACGGTCCTGTTTGAATGTCTGCGTGACCGGCTTCAACAAAATCCCCAACGAAGCAGTTCTTCCATTTCATACCCCCAACCCCACAAAATTCTCCTGGATCTTCTTCACCAGTTCAGCAGCTTCTTCGTTGAGGCTGGCTAACTCAACATGAATGTCACGTAATGTTTCCTCAAAGTCAAAGTCTTCGTCCTCTTCCGGCGGTGCGACGCCGACGTAACGACCGGGCGTCAGACTCCAGCTCTCCGTAGCTTCAAGCTCTTTCCTATCGACGAGTTTCACCAAGCCAGACACGGCTTGTAACTTTGCGTCAGGAAAACGATCGTGGAGCCAGACAAGCTGTCGATGGAAGTATACTGCTTGTTTGAGTTGCTCGGTGGCGTCTTTGCGGGCTTCGTCGAGTTGTTTGAGGAGCTGTGTAATAGCACGACGATTCAGGTTCGCTTCTGTTCGCCCTTCGACTTCGCTATCGCTACGCTCAGGACAAACGGATCCGAAGGATTCGGCATGAAGATCCACTAACCGCACTGCCAGCTTGTACAACAGATCAA
>Ga0081539_10001685_pt1 | contig 35707 bp, 35 predicted proteins | sample TabmetS4T2R2_FD_71023 | JGI IMG/M metagenome (GOLD analysis project Ga0081539, IMG submission 71023) | Tabebuia heterophylla rhizosphere microbial communities from the University of Puerto Rico - S4T2R2 | ecosystem: Host-associated > Plants > Roots > Rhizosphere ... | reverse complement strand
ACTCGGCGGTCGCCGATGGCGCGAACTCGCTGATCCGCGAGCAGGTCGAGATGGGCGTTGCGGTGCGCATGGCGGTGCTCGAGGCCTTGTCGCGGAATTTGCCGAATGCGTAGTGGTGCTATTCGCGAACGGCGGCGCACGTTGATGCGCCCTCTCCCCTTGTGGGAGAGGGCTGCTCAGCAGTTCAGCGAACACGGCAGGGTGAGGGGTAGAAGCCTAACCCCTCACCCAACCGTGCATGTGGACATGCTTACGACGCCCTCTCCCACAAGGGGAGAGGGCGCAACGACTGCGCCCAGCGCTCGCTGCGAGTTGGAGTAAACATCAGTGCTCTCCGACCGCCGCCCGATCCTCCTCGCCAATGCGCGGATCGTCGATCCGTCGCGAGATCTCGACTTCGCGGGCGACCTGCTGATCGTTGATGGGCTTGTCCGCGAGGCAAAGAGCGGGATCGGCGCCGCCGGCGTGCCGCAAGGCACCGAGATCATCGATTGCGATGGACACGTGGTCGCGCCCGGCCTGATCGACATGCGCGCCTTCGTGGGCGAGCCGGGGGCCGAATATCGCGAGACGCTCGCCTCCGCGAGCGAGGCGGCCGCGGCCGGCGGCGTGACCACGATCGTATGCCAGCCCGACACCGATCCGGTGATCGATGATCCGGCGATCGTCGACTTCGTGCTGCGCCGCGCGCGCGATACGGCGATCGTCCACGTCCAGCCGATGGGCGCATTGACCAAGGGTCTCGCCGGCAAGGAGCTTGCCGAGATCGGGCTGCTGAAGGCCGCGGGCGCGGTCGCGTTCACGGATGGCGCCAGGAGCATCACCAATGCCCAGGTGATGCGCCGCGTCCTCACCTATGCGGGCGATTTCGACGCGCTGGTCGTGCACCACACCGAAGATCCCGACCTGATCGGCGACGGCGTCATGAACGAGGGCGAGTTCGCGGCGCGCGTCGGGCTGCACGGCATCCCGAAAGCGGCCGAGTCGATCATGCTCGAGCGCGACGTCCGCCTCGTGGCGCTGTCGCGGGCGCGTTACCACGCGGCGGCGATCACGTGCGCGGAGTCGCTCGCCATCCTGCGCCGCGCGCGCGAGGCCGGGCTGCCGGTCTCGGCCGCCGCCTCGGTCAATCATCTGACCCTGAACGAGATCGACATCGGCGCCTATCGCACCTTCTTCAAGGTGACCCCGGCGCTGCGCAGCGAAGAGGATCGCGTCGCGCTGGTCGAGGCGCTCGGTGAAGGGCTGCTCGACGTCGTGATGTCGGACCACAATCCGCAGGACGTGGAAACGAAGCGCCTGCCCTTCGCCGAAGCCGCGCCGGGCGCGATCGGCCTCGAGACCATGCTGACGGCGGCGTTGCGCCTCGTCCATAACGGCCAGATCAAGCTCACGACGCTGCTCAAGGCGATGTCGACGCGGCCGGCCGAGCTGCTCGGGCTTCCCGGTGGCACGCTCAAGCCGGGTAGCCCGGCCGACATCATCGTGGTCGACATCGACATGCCCTGGGTGCTCGATCCGGACCGGTTGAAGTCGAAGTGCAAGAACACGCCGTTCGACGAGGCGCGCCTGCAGGGCCGTGTCGTGCGCACCATCGTTGCCGGCCGCACGGTGTTTGACTACGCTCACGCGTAATGCCAGGACCCTTCGCCTATCTCGTCGCGCTCGTGCTCGGCTATCTCTTGGGCTCGATTCCGTTCGGCCTCGTGTTCACGCGCCTCGCCGGCACGCAGGACATTCGTGGCATCGGCTCCGGCAGCATCGGCGCGACCAACGTGCTGCGCACCGGGCGCGTCGGCCTTGCCGCCGCAACCCTCATCGCGGACGTCCTGAAGGGGACGGCTGCCGTGCTGCTGATGACCTGGTGGAGCGGTCATGACGCGGGCCTCGTAGCGGGCCTCGGGGCGTTTCTCGGGCACCTGTTTCCGGTCTGGCTGAAATTCAAAGGCGGCAAGGGAATTGCCACGGGCCTCGGGATCCTCCTCGCGGTTTCCTGGAAGGCGGCACTCGTGACCGCGGTCATTTGGCTCGTTGTCGCGGCGGCGACCCGCTACTCATCACTCGCTTCGCTTGCTGCGTCGGTGGCGGCGCCGGCTGTCGTCTGGTTCATCGGCACGCCGTCCGAGGCGCTGCTGTTCCTTGCGCTCGCGATACTCGCCTTCATCATGCACCGCGGCAACATCGCGCGACTGTGGCAGGGCACCGAAGGCAAGATCGGCGAGAAGGCGGCGCCAATGGCCGGCGGTTAGTCCTTCGCCCGCGTCATGTAATCCTGCAGCGCGTTGCCGATGTGCAGCGCGACCAGCCCGAGCAGCGCAAACGCCAGATAAGCGTGCACCGCGAGCAGGAGGTCGCTATAGCCGGCCCCCTCCGGCCAGATCGCCGGCAGCGAGTAGCCGAACATGACCTCGCGCGCGCCGAAGTCCGACACGCCGGCCCAACCGAGCAGCGGCACCACGATGATGATGCCATACAGCATCCAGTGCACGGTCGGCCGCCGATAGGTCACGCCGGCGGCCGGCTCGAGCCCGACGGCGCGGTAGCTCAGGCGGACGAGAACCAGCGTCAGCGTCAGCGCACCGATCAATTTGTGCAAGCTGGTGAGCGTGTCGGCGACCGCGCCTTCGGTCAGCTGCTTCATGATCACGCCCGAGGCAACCAGCGCCAGCACCAGCGCCGCCGTCACCCAATGGAATCCCTTTGCGAGGCTGCGATAGTGGCGCACGGAGCGGCGCTCCGGCACGCCGGCATCTGCGGCGCTCGGCGCCTGCGCGAGTACGGCCGGCTTCATGCCGCAATCCTTTCTGTGGTCTCGACGAAACGATCGACCACGACGCGCAGCTCAGAAGCCTGCTGACCGAGATCGGCCGACACTTTGGTGACCATTTCGGCGGCCTGCCGGGCTTCAGAAATCATCGCGGCGACATGTTTGACGGTGTCGGCGACCTCGCGCACGTCCTCGGCGGTCTTGGCGGTGTTCGAGGTGATCGCCTGCGTATTGGTTTCCTGCTCGCGCATCGAGGTCGCGATCACGGCCGCGACCGCGTCGACCTGCTCGATCGCGGAGACGAGCCGCGCGATGCGCTCCGCGATGCGCACGGACGCCGCCGTGATGCCCTGCAGCCCGCCACGCACTTCTTCCGTCGCCTTCGAAGTGCGGGTGGCAAGTTGCTTCACCTCCGAGGCGACGACGCCGAAGCCGCGCCCCATCTCGCCGGCACGCGCGGCCTCGATGGTCGCGTTCAGCGCCAGCAGGTTGGTCTGACCGGCGACCTCCTCAATCAGCGCCATCACGTGCTCGATCGTGCGCGCCGCTTCGGTCAGCGCCTTGGCGTCCTCGCTTGCCGCAGCGACCAGTTCGCGCGCGTCGGCCGCGACCGCGGAGGTCTTGTCGGCCTCGGCCGCGACGGTGGTGACGCTGACGGCGACATCCTTGATCGAGGTGGCGACCACGTCGACATGCGCGGAGGCGCGCTCGGTCGATTGCGCCGAGGCGCCGGCGCGGCTGTCCGCGTCGGTCGAAACCGACGCCAGCGCATCCGAGGCCGTGGACATGTGTTCGGCGCAGCTTTCCAGCTGCGCCACGATCGTCGCGATGTTGTCCTGAAACGCCACGCTCTCGCGTTTGAAGGCGTCCTGGCGGGACAGCCGCTCGGAGAGTTTGGCCTGCTCTTCGCTCGCGGCCTGCTGCTGCCGCCGCACCAACCCGAAATGGCTGGTGAGCGCCTGCGCCAGCGTGCCGATCTCGTCGCGGCGCATGGCGTCTGCGCCGATCTGTGCCGCCTGCGCGCTGTCGGCGCGCAATGCGCCCGCCATCTTCACCATCGGATCAACCAGCCAGCGATATTCCCGCAGGAGAATCTGGCCGATCACGAACAGCATCAGGAGCGAAAGCAGGATCTTGTTTTGCCGGTTGTTGGCGAGGAGATCGCTCTGCCGCGCGTGAATATGCTCGAGCTGCTCGACCAGCGGCTTCGCGGCCGCGGGATCCGCCTGCTTAAGCTGCGCGATCGTGTGCTGCGCTTCGGCGGCGATCGATCCCATCTTCCAGCCCTGGAGGACCTCGGTCGCCGCATAGAGAAAGAACAGAAAGCCCAGCATGGCCCCCCAGATGGCCATGCGCTCCGCCACCCGGGCGCTGAAAGATCGAGGAAACATCGGCGAGCCGCGTCTTGAAATGGGCGGCACCAACTTACCGGCGAGGCGGTTAACAATTCGCTCACCATGACGCGCGCCCGGCGGCAAAACCTCCGACAGGTTTCGTCCACCGCCGGGTCCCGGTTGTCAGCTACCGCCCAATCGCGCGATGCTTGCGGCCGCCAAGTGTGGGGCGGCATGGACGATCAGACCGGAACTCGCCTGACCGAGGAACAACGGCTCGACTGGCTGCGGCTGATCCGCAGCGAGAATGTCGGGCCGCGGACGTTTCGCGCGCTGATCGCCCATTTCGGCGATGCGCGCGCGGCGCTGGACGCGCTTCCGGCGCTCGCGCGACGTGGCGGCGCAGCAGCTGCAGTCCGGATTCACCCGCGCGCCGAGGCGGAACGCGAGCTCGCGGCCGCGGACCGGCTCGGCGTCTCCCTCATCGCGGTGGTGGAAGCCGGCTACCCGCGCCGCCTTGCCGAAATCGACGACGCCCCGCCCCTGCTCGCAGTGCGCGGCAACGCGGCGGCGCTGACGCAGCCGATGATCGCGGTGGTCGGCTCGCGCAACGCCTCAGCCGCGGGCTTGAAGTTCGCCGGGCGGCTCGCGCGCGAGCTCAGCCAGGCCGGCTACGTGATCGCATCCGGGCTCGCGCGCGGCATCGACGCGGCCGCGCATCGCGCGAGCCAAGAGAGCGGGACCGTCGCGGTGCTGGCGGGCGGGCAGGACTGCATCTACCCGCCGGAGCATGTCGCCCTCCTCGAGGCGCTGCTCGGCCAAGGCGCGGCCGTCAGCGAAATGCCGCTCGGCTGGGAGCCGCGCGCGCGCGACTTTCCGCGCCGCAACCGTATCATCTCCGGCCTGTCGCTCGGCGTCGTGGTGGTCGAAGCGGCCGAGCGGTCCGGCTCGTTGATCACGGCGCGCTTTGCGCTCGAACAGGGACGCGAGGTCTTCGCGGTGCCCGGCTCACCGCTCGATCCGCGCGCCGGAGGCACCAACGGCCTGATCAAGCAAGGAGCGACCCTCGTCGCCGAGGCAGCGGACGTGCTCAATGTACTGCAGCCGATCCTGGGCGCGTTGCGCGAGCCGGCCGGGTTTGGACCGACCGAGCCGCAGCCCGAACCGGATGACGTCGACGCCGCCCCCCGCGCCCGCGTTCTTGAGCTGCTCGGGCCGACGCCGGTCAGCATCGACGACCTGGTGCGGCTCGCGGCCGCCTCTCCGGCGGTCGTGCGCATAATTTTGCTGGAGCTGGAGCTCGCCGGGCGGGTCCATCGCCACAAGGGCGGGCTGTTCTCGCGGGCCACATGACGCCGTGATCGGCTCGATCCGCGGGTGCCGACGTCCCATATAGGGAGGCGAAGCGGGGCCAGAATAAATCCTGTAAGTTGCAGGAGCGCGGCACCTCATCTATGAGGTCATAGACCAGGAATTTAACCTCCTACCCCGGGATGATTTGACAGGGCGGGCCGCATTACCCATGTTCCGGCCGACTCGCGGCGCCTGTGAGACGGCCCCGCCAATCCTGAAAAGTAAAATTCGTCAGGGATTTCATGAACATAGTCATTGTCGAATCGCCCGCAAAGGCGAAGACAATCAACAAATATCTCGGGCCCGGCTACGAGGTCCTGGCTTCGTTTGGCCATGTCCGCGACCTCCCGGCCAAGAACGGCTCGGTCGACCCGGACCAGGATTTCCACATGGTTTGGGAGGTCGACGCCAAGGCGCAGAAGCGCCTCGCCGACATCGCCAAGGCGGTCAAGGGCGCCAACAAGCTGATCCTCGCCACCGACCCGGACCGCGAAGGGGAAGCCATCTCCTGGCACGTGCTGCAGGTGCTGAAGGAAAAGCACGCGCTGAAGGGCCAGAAGATCGAGCGGGTGGTGTTCAACGCCATCACCAAGCAGGCGGTCGCGGACGCGATGAAGCAGCCGCGCGAGATCGACGGCGCGCTGGTCGATGCGTACCTCGCCCGCCGTGCGCTCGATTACCTGGTCGGTTTCACGCTCTCGCCGGTGCTCTGGCGCAAGCTGCCGGGCGCGCGCTCGGCCGGCCGGGTGCAGTCGGTGGCGCTGCGGCTCGTCGCCGACCGCGAGCTGGAGATCGAGAAGTTCGTGCCGCGCGAGTACTGGTCGCTGGTTGCGACACTCGCGACCCCGCGCAATGACACCTTCGAGGCGCGCCTGGTCGGCGCCGACGGCAAGAAGATCCAGCGGCTCGACATCGGCTCGGGCGCCGAAGCCGAAGCCTTCAAGCGCGACCTCGAGAGTGCCCAGTTCAAGGTCGCGGCGGTCGAGGCCAAGCCGGCCAAGCGCAATCCGCCCCCGCCCTTCACCACCTCGACGATGCAGCAGGAGGCGAGCCGCAAGCTCGGTTTCGCGCCGGCGCACACCATGCGGGTCGCGCAGCGCCTCTATGAAGGCATCGACATCGGCGGCGAGACGGTCGGGCTCATTACCTATATGCGAACCGATGGCGTCTATATCGACGGCTCGGCGATTTCGGCGATCCGCAGCGCGATTGCATCGAATTACGGCAAGGAGTACCTGCCGGAAGCACCGCGCGCTTATCAGACCAAGCAGAAGACCGCGCAGGAAGCGCACGAAGCGGTACGCCCGACCGACGTGTCGCGCCGCCCGCGCGACGTCGCCAAGTATCTCGATGCCGACCAGGCCAAGCTCTATGAGCTGATCTGGCTGCGCGCGATGGCGAGCCAGATGGAATCCGCCGAGCTCGAGCGCACCACGGTCGATATTCTTGCCAACGTCGGCAGCCGCAATCTCGACCTGCGCGCGACCGGCACGGTCATCAAGTTCGATGGCTTCCTCACCCTCTATCAGGAAGGCGAGGACGACGCGGCCGATGACGACGAGAGCAAGCGCTTGCCCGAGATGAGTGCGGGCGAGGCGCTCGCCAAGCGCGCGATCGCCGCTACGCAGCATTTCACCGAGCCGCCGCCGCGCTATTCGGAAGCCTCGCTGGTCAAGCGCATGGAAGAGCTCGGCATCGGCCGGCCCTCGACCTATGCGTCGATTTTGCAAGTGCTGAAGGACCGCAAATACGTCCGGCTGGAGAAGAAGCGGCTGTATGCGGAAGACAAGGGCCGCGTCGTCGTGGTGTTCCTGGAGAACTTCTTCGCGCGCTACGTCGAATACGAGTTCACCGCCGGGCTCGAAGAGGACCTCGACCGCATCGCCAACAAGGAGATCGACTGGCGCGAGGTGCTGCGCGATTTCTGGCGCGATTTCATCGGCGCCGTCGACGACATCAAGGACCTGCGCGTCCGCGAAGTGCTCGACGTGCTCGACGAGATCCTCGGGCCGCATCTCTTCCCGCCGAACCAGGATGGCAGCGATCCGCGCCTGTGCCCGACCTGCGGCAGCGGGCGTCTTTCGCTCAAGCTCGGTCGGTTCGGCGCCTTCATCGGCTGCTCGAACTATCCGGAATGCCGCCACACCCGCCAGCTCGCCGCGAACGGCGCCGCCAGCCCCGACAAGGTGCTGGGCAAGGATCCGGAGAGCGGCCTCGACGTCGCGATCAAGACCGGCCGGTTCGGCACCTACCTGCAGCTCGGCGAGACCAAGGACGCCGCCGAGGGCGAGAAGCCGAAGCGCGCCGGCATCCCGAAGGGCTGGTCGGTCGACGACATCACGCTCGAGAGCGCGCTCAAGCTGCTGTCGCTGCCGCGTGAAGTCGGCAAGAGCCCGGAAGACGGCGAGCCGATCCTCGCCGGCATCGGCCGCTACGGGCCCTACGTGCAGCACGGCAAGACCTACGCCAACCTCGATTCGAGCGAGGACGTGCTCACCATTGGCCTCAACCGCGCCATCACGCTGATCGCCGAGAAGCGCGCCAATCCCGGCAAGGGCCGTCGTTTCGGGGCCGATCCGGGCCGTTCGGTCGGCGATCATCCGCAGCGCGGCGGGCCGATCCTGGTCAAGAAAGGCCGCTACGGCCCTTACGTGACCAACAACGGCATCAACGCGACCATTCCGGACGACAAGAACCCGGACGAGATCACGCTCACCGAGGCGGTGAGCCTGATCGAGGCGCGCGCCGAGAAGACCGGCGCCAAGCCCGCGCCGCGCCGCAAAGGCCCGCGCAAGGCCGACGCACGCGTTGCCCAGCCTGCCGCAGCGAAACCTGCCGCAGCGAAGCCCAGCGCCGCAGCGAAGCCCAAAGCCGCGGCGAAACCCGCCAAGACCGCCGCAAAGCCGAAGAAGAAGGCAGCGGCCAAATCCAAAAAGGCGCTCACGGCGGCCGAATAAGCCGCTCTTGCGGGCTGGCGGTTTCGCCGGCCCAGGCCTAATTTCTCTCTATCTTGAAAAAATCCCCCAAAGCTCCCCGCCCCCTTCCGAGCCGCGAGGAACTGCTCGCTTTCATTGGCACGCACAAGGGCAAGGTCGGCGTGCGCGAGATCGCGCGCGCTTTCTCGCTGAAGAACGATGCGCGCGCGGCGCTGAAAACCATGCTGCGCGAGCTTGCCGACGCAGGCAAGGTCGAGCGGCGCCGGAAAAAGCTGCATCACGCCGGCGCCCTGCCGGCGGTCGTGCTCGCCGACATCACCGGGCGTGATGCAGACGGCGAGCTGATCGCGGTTCCGACCGAATGGGACACGGACGCACATGGCGAAGCGCCGCGCATTCGCATCCACATTCCGCGCAAGGCACGGCCGGCCGAAATTCCCGGCGTCGGCGACCGGGTGCTCACACGCACCGAAGAGATCGGTGAGCAAGGCGAAGCCATTCGCCACACCGGCCGCATCATCAAGGTGCTCGACCGCGCGCGCCAGCGTCAGATCGGCATCTTCCGCGCGCTTCCGAACGGCGGGCGCCTGGTGCCGATCGACAAGCGCCAAGCCGGCCGCGAGCTCGACATTCCGGGCGGCGCCACCGCCAACGCGCAGGACGGCGACCTCGTCGCGGTCGAGCTGATCCGCGACGGCCGCTACGGCCTGCCAAGCGCACAGGTGAAGGAGCGGCTCGGCTCGCTCTCCTCCGAGCGCGCCGTCAGCCTGATCGCGATCCACGCGCATGAGATTCCGCATGTATTTCGCCGCGAGGCGCTGGCCGAAGCCGAGGCAGCTCGGCCGGCACGGCTCGAAGGTGGCCGCGAGGACTGGCGCAAGCTGCCCCTCGTTACGATCGATCCCGTTGACGCGAAGGACCATGACGACGCGGTGTTCGCCGAGCCCGATACCGACCCGAAGAACGCGGGCGGCTTCATCGTCACGGTCGCAATCGCCGATGTGGCGCACTACGTGACGGTCGGCTCGGCGCTCGATCGCGAGGCGCTCGTGCGCGGCAACTCGGTCTACTTCCCGGATCGCGTCGTGCCGATGCTGCCCGAGCGCATTTCGAATGATCTCTGCTCGCTCCGGCCCAACGAAGACCGCGCCGCGCTCGCGGTGCGCATGGTGATCGGCGCGGACGGACGCAAGCGCAGCCACACGTTCCACCGCGTGCTGATGCGCTCCGCCGCCAAGCTGCACTACGCGCAGGCGCAGGACGCCGCCGACGGGCGGACTGACGCGACGACCGCCCCGCTGCGCGCGCACGTCATCGCGCCGCTCTACGCGGCCTACGCGGCGGCGAAGCGGGCGCGCGACGAACGTGCGCCGCTCGATCTCGATCTGCCGGAGCGAAAGATCCTGCTGAAAGCCGACGGGACGGTCGATCGCGTCATCATCCCGCCGCGCCTCGAGGCGCACCGGTTGATCGAAGAGTTCATGATCCTCGCCAATGTGGCGGCGGCCGAGAGCTGCGAGCGCGCTCATGTGCCGCTGATCTACCGCGTGCATGACGAACCGGCGCCGGAAAAGCTCGAAGCCTTGCGCGAGTTTCTCGCCACCCTCGACATTCGCCTCGCCAAGGGTCAGGCGATGCGGCCGAATGATTTCAACAAGATCCTCGCGCGCGTGAAGGGCACCGAGCATGAGCCGCTCGTCAACGAGGTTGTGCTGCGCACGCAGGCGCAGGCCGAATATGCGGCCGAGAACTACGGCCATTTCGGATTGAACTTGCGCCGCTACGCGCACTTCACCTCGCCGATCCGCCGCTACGCCGACCTCGTGGTGCACCGCGCGCTCATTCGCGCGCACGGCTTCGGTGCGGATGGGCTGCCGCCGCAGACGGACCTGAAGACGCTGGGCGAGGTCGCGGCACGCATCTCGGCGGCCGAGCGCCGCGCCATGAAGGCCGAGCGCGAGACCGTCGACCGATTGATCGCGCATCATCTTGCCGACCGCATCGGTGCAACCTTTTCAGGCCGCATCAGCGGCGTCACGCGCGCCGGGCTGTTCGTCAAGCTCGACGAGACCGGCGCCGATGGGTTCATCCCGGCAAGCACGATCGGCGACGACTATTATCGCTACCACGAGGCCCGCCACGCGCTGGTCGGCGATCACACCGGCGAGAGCTACCGGCTCGGCGATACCGTGACGGTCAAGCTCGTCGAGGCGGCCCCGGTTGCGGGGGCGCTGCGATTCGAGCTTTTGTCCGAAGGGCGTTATGAGAAAGTGCCAAAGCGCATCGAGCGCCGCGGTCGGACATTCATGCGTTCGCAATCGAAATACAAGAAGCGTAGACGATGACTGACCTTGCCGAGCGCCTCACCAAAGTGGAGCGCGATCAGAGCCATCCGAACCTGAAGCCGCGCGATGCCGCGACCTTGATCGTGGTCGACCGCTCCGGGCCGCAGCCCAAAGTGCTGCTCGGCCGCCGCCATGCAGGCCTGAAGTTCATGGCCGGCAAGTACGTCTTCCCGGGCGGCCGCATGGAGCCGGGCGATCGCAAGATGCCCGTCGCGAGCGAGCTCGATCCGCATGCCGGCGCACGGTTGATGCGCGGCGTGCAGCGCCCGAGCATGCACAAGGCACGCGCGCTCGCGCTCGCGGCGGTGCGCGAGACCTATGAGGAGACCGGCCTCCTGCTCGGCCAGCGCGTCGAAGCCGTGCCGCCGGTGCCGGAAGGTCCTTGGCAGGCCTTTGCCGCCGCAAAGGTGCTGCCGGATCTCGCGCAGCTGCATTTCATCGTGCGCGCGATCACGCCGCCGCGCCGACCGCGCCGTTTCGACGCGCGCTTCTTTGCGGTCGACGCGAGCGCGATCGCGCATCGCGTGGAAGGAATCGTTGGCCCTGACAGCGAGTTGGTCGAGCTCGTGTGGTTGCCGATTACCGAAGCCAAGCGGCACGATCTGCCGACGATCACGCAAGTCGCGCTCGATGAGCTGCAAGCGCGCGTCGCCAAGGGATTTGGCCACGATCTGCCGTCACCCTTCTACCGCATGCTGCACAAGCGCTTCGTGCGCGCGGAGTTGTGATCTTTGTCAGCATCGCAGGCGAAGTGCTTCGCGCAATTTCAATTTTGATCGTTCTGCGGCGAGACGCCGGCAACCGACCAGCCATGAGCCCAAACAATGGACTGGCGACTGCCACATCCTGCCTGCATAGTCGTTGCGGCATCGGTGGATGGGGCGGCGGGCACCGATGATGACCGGTGCATGCCGTCTGGCCGAGGTCCGTGGCGAGCCTTCCTTCAACGCAAGACGATCAGCCGGCAGTGCTCTGCCCGCGCTGCCAGCAGCCGATGGCGCGCGGCGCCGAACGGCCCATCATGTTCACGAGCGGGCTCTCGGACGTCACCTATAGCTGCGAGGGCTGCAATACCGAGACGGTCCGGACCGTGCGGGGCGACGGCTCGCGCCATACCGCCGCGGCGGTCGGCGAAAAGGCCTAAATCGCGCGCTTTTTCTTGACTTTTCGGGTCGCGCCGCTACGGTCCCGGCCAAATCCGGACAGACTGAGGTTCCTCATGGCCAAGGCCACCACCATCAAGGTCAAGCTCGTGTCGAGCGCCGACACCGGCTTCTATTACGTGACCAAGAAGAACTCGCGCACCATGACCGACAAGCTCGTGAAGAAGAAATACGACCCGGTCGCCAAGAAGCACGTCGAATTTCGCGAAGCCAAGATCAAGTGATTGCGGCTGCCCGCGATGGTTGCTGGGGGCGCCCTTGCGGGCGCCCTTTGCATTTGGACGGGCTGGCTCCTACTTGAAGTTGACACCCGGAGATTGGACGATGCGCGCGCTGGCTCGCCTCTTCCCGCTGCTGCTCCTGCTCCTGGCCGCACCGGCGTTTGCCGACGGGCCGCATCGCCTCGCCCTGCAGATCAGCGACAACGACCCCGAGAAGATGAACGCGGTGCTCAACGTCGCGACCAACGTTTCGCGCTACTATTCGGAGAAGGGCGAAGAGGTCGAAATCCAGATCGTCGCCTTCAATGCCGGCCTGCACATGCTGCGCGAGGACACCTCGCCGGTGAAGACGCGGCTCGCCTCCTTCGTCAAAAGCATGCCGAATGTGAGTTTGAAGGCTTGCCAGAACACCGTCGACTCGATGGCCCGCAATGAAGGAAAAGCAATCCCAATCATCGCGAGCGCCGAGCACGTGACGGCGGGCGTGGTCACGTTGATCGAGCTCGGCGAAAAGGGCTGGACGATCGTGCGGCCGTAACCGGCCGAAACCACGCAGATGCGCTGCGATTTGAAGCAAGGTGGCCGGCCGAGGGCGGTGTCATGAGGAGGCCACTCACACCGCCCCCGAACCGGCCGAACCCCACGGGCGTCAGGAGATGCGGCGGACCTGAGCATTCCGTAGGGTAGTCAGTCGCTTACGGAGCGTGATTGAACCGCGGGTTTAAGCCGCTGCGGCCGCTCCAAGACCTGTTCCAAAGCTAATTGAACCGGAGCGGAAAGCAACGCTTCCGGACGCCGGAGCGTGGAGAGATTCGCCAGTAGTGTAAAGTATTAGGGTTTACTTGGAACTCTGTCCGCTCATGCCCGCGAAAGCGGGCATCCGGGGGCCAAACCTGGGCCAAAGAACTGGATCCCCGCTTCCGCGGGGATGAGCGGAATTGCGTTACGCCGCGTCCGCGACCACCCGATTGCGGCCATCGCGCTTGGCGCGATAGAGCGCCTGGTCGGCGCGCTTCAAAATCGTTGCGCCGGTGTCGTCGCGTGACCCAAGACAGGCAAGGCCGATCGACAGCGTCACGTCGATCGCCTTTGCACCCTGCTCGATCGCGAACGGCTCGCCTGCGATGCGGCGGCGGATGCGCTCGGCGACCAGGGCCGCGACCGCCATGTCGGTCTCCGGCATCACGACAACGAACTCCTCCCCGCCATAACGGCACGCGAGATCGATGCCGCGGATCGATTTCTTCACCCGCACGGCGAATTCGCGCAGCACGTCGTCGCCCGCGTCATGGCCGTGGGTGTCATTGATCGATTTGAAGAAGTCGATGTCGAGCACCAGCAGCGAGAGCGGCTTGCCGCGGCCTGCGGCCTGCTCGACCAGCGTCGCCAGATGGCTCTCCATGTAGCGGCGATTGTAGAGCCCGGTGAGGCCGTCCGTGATCGCCATCTCGATCGATTGCTGCACGTTGTCGCGCAGCCGCGCCGTATAGCGGCGGCGGCGGATCTGCGTGCGTACGCGCGCCAGCAGCTCGTTCTTATCGATCGGGCGCACCAGATAGTCGTTCACGCCGATCTCGAGGCCGCGCAAGAGACGCGCGCTATCCTCGGCTTCGGCGACCATCAGGATCGGCACGCCACGGGTGCGATCGAGCGAGCGCACCTGGCTGCACAGCCGCAACCCGTCGAAGTTCTGCAGGCCGAGCGACACGATCATGCACTCATAGTCGGCCTCGGCCGCATGGAACAGCGCCTCCTGCGGGTTCGGCTCGACATCGACGGTGTGCTCGGCGGTCAGGATGCCGGCGACCCGCTCGTACGAGGCCTTGCGGTCGTCGACCAGCAGCACGCGCCCGCCCTTGCCGGTTTCCGATATGGCGGCAAATTCCGGATCGTTGATGCCGATCTCGCGTGACGTGACCGCGCGCATGCGCAGCTCGTCCGCCGCCATCTTCAGCCGCACCAGCGAGCGTACGCGTGCGAGCAGCGCAATGTCGGAGACCGGCTTGGTGAGGAAGTCGTCCGCCCCGGCCTCGAGCCCGCGCACGCGGTCGGAGGGCTGATCGAGCGCCGTCACCATCACGACCGGGATGTGATGCGTGGCGGGGTTCTGCTTCAGCCGCGTGCAGACCTCGAAGCCGTCCATCTCCGGCATCATCACGTCGAGCAGCACGATGTCGCATTGCGCGCGCTCGCAGATCGCGAGCGCCTCCGCCCCCGTCATCGCGGTCGTGACGTCGAAATATTCCGCCGTGAGCCGCGCCTCGAGCAGCTTCACGTTCGCCGCAATGTCATCAACGACGAGAATACGCGCGGTCATCTCCGTCCTCAGGGTGTTCCGAGAAAGTGGCGCACGGTTTCGATGAATTTTCCGACCGAGATCGGCTTCGACAGATAGGCCTCGCAGCCGCCTTCACGGATGCGCTCTTCGTCGCCCTTCATGGCAAAGGCCGTCACGGCGACGACCGGAATGGCCTTCAGCTCGGGGTCGTCCTTGAGCCATTTGGTCACCTCGAGGCCGGAGACCTCGGGAAGCTGGATGTCCATGATGATCAGGTCAGGGCGGTGCTTGCGGGCGAGGTCGAGTGCCTCGATACCATTGCGGGTTCCGACGGTGTGGTAGCCATGCGCTTCCAAAAGGTCGTGGAAGAGCTTCATATTGAGCTCGTTATCCTCGACGATCAGGACGGTCTTGGCCATTCGGCCCCTCCGGCTCCCCAACCCCGGCGGTCCATGGCCCCAGAATCGGGTTAAGGGCAACGGCCGCTTCGCCCCCGGCGCACGTTTGGGCAGAATCTTAGTAAAACCCTAGAGGCGATACGTTACGGAAAGGCAAACGGCGATGCCGAAAGACAGCCCTATCACCCGAGAAATCGGGGAAAATCTGGCTGTCCAGGCACTTGCCTACCTGGCCCAGGATCCGGAGCGACTCGGCGTATTCCTCAGCCTCACAGGTATTGGACCAGGAGAAATTCGCAAGGCCGCAGCCGACCCTGCGTTCCTCGCCGGCGTCCTCGATCACGTGGCGAGCGACGAGCGGCTGTTGCGGGCGGTGGCCGAGCATGCCGGCGTCACGCCGGAAACAGTGGAGCGCGCGCATTTGGTGCTCAGCGGACGGTGGGAACGCGAGGTACCTTAATTCGTGGAGCATGATCTTTTTCCGAAAACCGGTACCCATCCCGGATCAAGTCCGGGACCGGCTTTTTCGGGATCATGCTCGGGAAGGCGGACGCTGATATGCCCGGCTTCTGCCGCGACTGCCTGACCGAACTGGCCGACACGGCGCCCCGCTGCACGGCCTGCGGCTCGCCGCGCGCGGTGCGTCACGCGCAGCTCAACGCGCTCGCGATCGCGCATGTCGATTGTGACGCCTTCTACGCGACGATCGAAAAGCGCGACGACCCTTCGCTCAACGACAAGCCGCTGATCATCGGCGGCGGCAAGCGCGGCGTCGTCTCCACCGCCTGCTACGTGGCGCGCACTTACGGTGTCCATTCGGCGATGCCGATGTTCAAGGCGCTGAAAGCCTGCCCGCACGCGACCGTGGTCAAGCCCGACATGGCGAAATACGTGCGGGTCGGGCGCGAGGTGCGCAAGCTGATGTTCGAGCTGACCCCGCAGGTCGAGCCGCTCTCGATCGACGAGGCGTTCATGGACCTGACCGGCACCGACCGGCTGCACGGCATGTCCCCTGCCCGCTCGCTCGCGCGCTTTGCCAGGCGGGTCGAAAGCGAGATCGGCATCACGGTGTCGATCGGGCTTTCGGCGAACAAGTTTCTCGCGAAGATCGCCTCGGACCTCGACAAGCCACGCGGCTTTGCGGTGCTCGACCGCGACCAGGCAATCGCGTTTCTGGCGACGAAGCCGGTCGGCTTCATCTGGGGCGTCGGCAAGGCGGGCGCCGCGCGGCTGCAGCGCGACGGCTTCAACACGGTTGCCGATCTGCAACGCGCCGACGAGCATGATCTGATGAAGCGTTATGGCGTCGAGGGCCGGCGCTTGTGGCGGCTGTCGCGCGGCATCGATGACCGCAGCGTCGATCCGGAGCGCGAGACCAAGAGCGTCTCGAGCGAGACGACCTTCAGCGAGGACATCGCCTCCTACAAGCCGCTCGAGAAAATCCTTTGGTCGCTGTCCGAGAAGGTCTCGGCGCGGCTGAAAGCGAGCGCGCTTTCGGGTTCGACCGTGCAGCTGAAGCTGAAGACCGCCGACTTTCGCCTGCGCACGCGCGCCCGCTCGCTCGGCGAGCCGACCCAGCTTGCGGCGCGCATCTTCGCGGCCGGCAAGGATCTGCTGGCGCGCGAGATCGACGGCACGAAATTCCGCCTGATCGGCATCGGCGTCTCGAACCTCGACGTCGCCGAAAAGGCCGACAGCGCCGATTTCATCGACCTCAAGGCCGAGCGCACCCGGCAGGCCGAGCAGGCGATCGACAAGGTGCGCGCGAGATTCGGCAAGGCGTCTGTGGTGAAGGGCCTCGTGTTCGACGGCACGATCGAGGACGACGAGGAGGAAAGCACCACCTCGCGGCCAAGGTGATCCGACAACTAGAGCAAATTCGGTTCGATTTGGATCACATTCCTCTCGTTCGTCATGCCCCATAGCCCGTCCTAAAGGGCGTATATGCCCGTCTTCAACTGGCTATGGACGGGCGTAAACGCCCTTGTGGAAAGCGGGGCACCCAGTAAACGCAATCCGAGCGATGTGGAGGCGGCACTGGTTACTGGGTCACCCGCCTTCGCGGGTGATGACGATGGAGAGGTTTGCGAAAGCGGGGCACCCAGTACTCACCGATCCGTCGATGTTTACTGGGTCGCCCGGTCAAGCCGGACGATCACGACTGAGAGTTCGTGTTTCAACTCGACCGGAAACAGCTCTAGCTACGCGGCCGCTTCCGACGTCTCGGACGACGGATAACGCAGCCGGCGGATGGCCCAGACGTTATAGGTCTCGTCGCCGACCTCGATGGTGGCGCGCGCCTTCTGGTCGACATCGAGCTGCGCCCAGGCGAGCCAGGCCTCCGGGACCGTGTGGCAGCACACCGCCTCATCGTCGTAACGCAGGACGGCCTCCTGGCGCGGTTCAATGTAGATCAGATCGTCGGTCATCGAACTCTCCCCACTCACGCGGCCTGACCCCCGCGGACGAGATCACGCCTCCATCGATGACATTCAGGCGGGGAAGTCGGTCGAAAACGCGGCCTCGATCGTGATTCAATGTGGCGCCTTTGTGCCGCCGGAACCTGATTGCGACCTTACTGGCGCACCCGTCCAGGCGGGGCGGCCTTGGCGGCGCGGCACAAGGTCTCGAACAGCCAGGCAAGACCGGCGTCGGCCCGGGCGACTTTCGGTATCACCGCCCGGATGGAAAAGCGGGGCAGCTTGAGCGGCGCTTCCACGCTGACGACGCCGAAGCGCGCCCCTTGTCCGGCGACAAAGCGGCGCGGCAGCGCGCCGATCAGATCGCTCTGTGCAATTGCGCCAAGCGCCATCATGAAATTCGGCGTCGTCAGCGCAACCCGCCGCGTCAGCCCGCGCGCCGCGAGCGCATGGTCGACGAAGCCGTAGCTGTCGCCGCCGAGCGAGATGACGACGTGCCGCTCGGCGCAAAATCCCGTGAGGCTTGGCGCGGCGGCGAACTTGTGGCCACGCCGCATCACGATGACGAAGTCCTCCTCGTACAGTGTCTGCGCGGCGAACCGCACCGGGACCTGCTCGAGCGGCGCAACCGCGATGTCGATTGCGCGCGCTTCAAGGTCCGCGAGCACCGCGTCCCAGGCGCGACCAAACTGCCGGCTACCGTCGGGCGGCAAGAGCTGTCGCAGACTGACGTCGACGCCGGGCGCGCGCCCCGCCAGCACGCCGAGCAGCGGCGACAGGAAGGCCGCGGACACGCCATCCGGCGCGCCGATCACGAAACGGCGCGTCGATGTCGCCGGATCGAACGGCTCTGCGCCGCCGATCACGTCGCGCGCGCGATCGAGCACTTCGCTAATCGGGACCGCCAATTCGAGCGCCCGCGCCGTCGGCACGACGCCCTTCGGCGTGCGCAGGAACAAGGGATCGTTGAGCAGCCGGCGCAGCCTTCCAAGGCCGTGACTCACGGCTGAGGGCGACAGGCTCAACTGCGCGGCGGTGCGGCCGACATGACGCTCCCGGAGCACAGCCTCGAACAGCACCAGCAGATTGAGGTCAGTTCGAGAGAGATCAATTTTGTTCAGCATATTGGTGAAATCATATCACTGGATTCATCATCCTCCAATTGCGATGTCGCCGCCCGGAGCGGCGGTCGCGGTGACCGTCCACAAAGCAGGATGAGGATCGAGACATGTTCACGACGCCCGAGGCCTTGGTGCAGCTCGAGACCGAGGCCGGTCGCAATCCGTGGCCGACGCGCGGCCTTGCGGCCTCACGCGAAGCCCAGTCCGTGGTCCATTTCTGGTGCGAGGCCGGCCCGACGCGCTGGTTCGCCAAGGACGCGGCATTCGACCGCCAATTCGGCGCGCGTTTTCGCGAGCTCTACATGACGGCGGCGCGCGGCGAGCTCGCGCCCTGGCTCGGCTACGCGTCAGGGGCACTCGCGCTCGTGTTGCTGCTCGACCAATATCCGCGCAATGCGTTTCGCGGAACGCCGCGCATGTACGCAACCGACAGTCTTGCGCGCGAGATGGCGGACATCGCGATCAAGGCCGGGCACGATCGCGCCGTCGAGGAGGAGCTGCAGGTCTTCTTCTATCTGCCGTTCGCGCACTCGGAGAACCTGGCGGACCAGGAGCGTTGCGTTGCGCTGGTCGAACGGCTCGGCGAGCCGAACTTGTCGCACGCCCAGCATCATCGCGAGATCGTGCGGCGCTTCGGCCGCTTCCCACACCGCAACCCGATCCTTGGGCGCACGATGACGGCGCAAGAGCAGCAATACCTCGACGACGGAGGATACGCGGGGTAGCGCATATCCCGGAAAGGCCCGCCCCGCACTTGATGCGGGGTGGGTACCGGTTTTCCGAATAGGATATGCGCCAACGAGCAGTCGCGGCGCATCACTCGCCGACGACGGCCAGCGCCGAGGCCGCAAGGGCGACCGCAATGGCCGACGCGGCCTTGGCGAACCGCAGGTCAATCTCTTTCAAGTAATTGCGCGCCCAGCGTCGTCCCGCGACGCCCGCCGGCCGTTGGCCCGGCATCAGCATCCGCCAAGCACCGGTCTTCAAGACGCGATTTTCATCCAGCCGATCGGCCGCGAGGACCAGAACCAGGGCGAACAACAGTGCAAAGTGCGCGCCGACCAGGAGCGCAGCTTTCAGCGAGATCGCACTGGTTGCCATCACCACGACCGCGACAAGCACGGTCAGCGTGGCGCGCCAGACCAGCAAATAGAAGGCGTTGTCGCGAAATGGACCCATGCCGCGCCCCAGCACAGTCCGCAAATACGGTCGGGCCGCTCGCCCACCCGTATTCGACTAAAGTATAATAGTGGACCGGAAGTTGCAAGCCGTGAACCCGTGCCGGCGCGCTATCGCGCGGCGATCGAAAAAACGAGCGCAAGTGCCCACATTGCAATGGAAATCGCCGCAGTCCATCGGGCGAAAGTCAGATAGGTCTCGCGCAGCACAGTCGAGCTTGCCCATTGGGCGTACGCCTCGGGAGGCCTACGCTCCTTCGGCAGGTAGAGCCACAGCTCGGTCTTGCCATAATGCTTGGTGCGCGCCTCGTAGGCCTTGAGGATCAGGATGGCCGACATCAGCATGGTCAGAAATCCGCCCGCCTTGAACGCCAGGTGCGGATCAAACGACATGCCGATCATGACGCAAAAGATCGCGAGCGAGCTGAAGCCGCAGGCGCGCAGCACGACCTCGTAAGCGATGCGGCGCATGTCTTCCATCGGGTCATCCTTTCACCAGCCCCAACCCCGGCATGGTGCTCGAAAACGCCCCGGCGCGCCAAAATATCCATTCGCGCAGGCGACGACAATTGCGCGGGCGGCCAGAGCTCTCAGGGCGGCGCTCGGACCGCTAAGCGTTAGAGCGTCAGAGCGTCAGAGTCCGATTGCAAAAAAGTTGCCAATCGCCGGAAGGGTCAACAGCGCCGTCCCGGCGAGCCAGATCCAAAGCGAAACGACATTGGAATCGTCTTTGGCGCCGACGTAGCGCTCATAAAGCGCGGCCGGAATACCAGCCAGAATGATAGTGGCGGTCGAGACCATCAGGGAGGAGAACATGAGCGTCAGGCCGGTGCTGCCGAACAGCAGCGCTGGCGCCAGAATCTGCACATGGATCAGCGCGAACAGCAGCGCGACCTGGTTGAACAGCCCGTTGATCATCCCGAAGAACGCGATGCCGATGAAATAGAACTGACGGTCCATGGGTGCGCTCAGCCGGTCCGAGAAAAGACGCCGAGGACGAGGAACAGATAGAGCAGCCCGACTCGCAGCCAGAACAGCCATACGACGCCGAAGAGCCACACGACGACCGGGGCAGCCGCTTTGGGCGTTACGGCCGCGACTACTGCGACGACCGGATCGGTGACGCGGCAGAAGAAGCGCCAGATGTAGTTCGGCGAGTCGTGGTCGAGGAACAGTCCAAGAATGGCGCGGCCGATGAGCGTGTACATCAAAGCCGCCAGAACGAAGTTCGGCAGATGGAAATACCAATACGGCAAGAGCGGAAGCGACGTTCCCACGGCTGATCCCCGCAATGCTCAGCATGACGGCCGCCGGTGCGGGCGGCAAGACGCCTGCAAGCTTCGAAATCCGGATGCGGGCGGCTGAACACAAGCGGGGCCCCGAAGGGCCCCGCCGGCGATCCGACCGCAGATCGGTCAGGTCTTTTCTTCGAGTAGCGTCCGCCCGCGCGGCTTGCGGATCTCGTCCACATAGGCCTGCATTTCCTTGGACGGCTCGGCGCCCATGAGGCTGACGACATAGATCACCAGGAAGCCGAACGGCATGCCCAGCAATCCGCAGGCGATGTTGTTGAGATCGAACCAGCCGACCTTGTTCGCCATCGGATGCGCGAGCGTTGGCCAGACCTCCATGGCGTTTGGCAGCGCCATCGCCTTCGCGATGTCGACCACCGGAGCGCCGGTCAGCGGATTCAGAAGCGACGTCATGCCGAAATACTTCACACCATAGCCGGGGAAGTACCGTGTAACGACGAGGTAGAACAGACACAGGCCGAATCCGGCAATCATGCCGGCCACGGCCCCGGTCGCCGTCGTGCGCTTCCACCAGACCCCCATCACGAGTGCCGGGAAGTTACCGGCCATCGCGAGTGAGAAGGCCCATCCGACCATGGCGAGAATATCGGCTGGCTTGGTCGCAGCGAGCGCCGCCGATCCTGCGGCGACGAAGAACAACAGCACGCGTGCGACCGTGAGCCGACGGATGGTCGGCGCGTTCGGGTCGAGCATCTTGTAGTAGACGTCGTGCGAGAGCGCGTTAGCAATCGCGAGCAGGAGCCCGTCGGCTGTCGAGAGCGCCGCCGCAAGGCCACCGGCCGCCACGAGACCCGAGATCACATAGGGAAGTCCGGCGATCTCCGGCGTGGACAGCACGATCACGTCCGTGTTGATGATGAAGTCCTGCAAACGCACGACTCCGGGATGGTCGGCGATCGCCTTGCAGGCGGCCACGACGGCATCGATCGAAACCGCATTCTTGCCGCAGATCTGGATCAGCCCGAGTTCGCCCCAGGTAAAGAGCCAGGGCCTGATCTGCGTCAAGTCGCGGCCGATGACGTTGGTATAAACTTCCAGCTTCGAGAACGCCGCATAGGCCGGCGCCGAGAAGTAGAGCAGGAAGATGAACAGCAGCGACCAGGCCACTGACTGACGCGCCTCACGCACGCTCGGCGTGGTGAAATAGCGCATCAGGATATGCGGCAACGACGCGGTGCCGACCATCATGCAGAAGATGATCGCGAAGAAGTTCAACGGCGAGTAGTTGATGAACGGCTGGATGTGCGGCTTGAGCGAAGCCACCGTCGCCAGCCCGGCCTGCAGCATCTGTCCTTCGCGTGCCGTGATCTCCGCGATGGCCCTGCCGTAGGTCAGCTCCGGAAGCGGAATGCCGTAGTGCTTGGTGGACAGGATCACGATCGGCGTAAGATACGCGACGATCAGCACGATGTACTGGGCGATCTGAGTCCAGGTCACCGCCCGCATGCCGCCGAGCATCGCGCACAGCAGGATGCCGACGAGTCCGGCGAACACCGCGATCTCGAACTGCATGCCGAGGAACCGTGAAGCGATGAGCCCGGTGCCATAGATCTGCGCCGTCACATAGGTGAAGGAGCAGCACACCAGAACGACCACCGCGACCATGCGCGCGACATTGCCGCCAAAGCGGAACGCCATGAAATCCGGCACCGTGTAGGCGCCGAATTTGCGCAGATACGGTCCGATCAGGATCGACACCAGCACGAAGCCGCCGGTCCAGCCCAGCACCCAGGCAAGACCGTCATAGCCGAGCAGGAACAGCGTGCCGGCCATGCCGACGAACGAGGCGGCCGACATCCAGTCGGCGCCGGTTGCCATGCCGTTGTAGAATGCCGGCACGCGCCGCCCCGCGACATAATATTCGGAGACCTGCGCGGTACGGGTCATGACGCCGATGATGGCGTAGACGGCGAGCGTGAAGAACACGAACAAGTAGCCGAGGACTTTGTTCGGGACGCCAACCTGCTCGAAGATCGCGAGCAGGATGATGAAACCGATGAACCCGCCGGTGTACGTGCCGTACATCTTTCCGAGATTCTTGATGAAGTCGGATGTACTGCTGACGCTTTGTGTTGCCATTGTTCCGCCCCCTCAGTCGTCTTCGGCGAAGCCGTGCTCGCGATCGATCTTGTCCTGCTGCTTCGCGAACATGAACAGCATGACGACGAACACGATCAACGAGCCTTGCGCGGCCATGTAGAAGCCGAGCGGAAAGCCCAGGACCGGAATGATGATCTTGTTGAGCGGCACCACGAACATGTGAATGACGTAACCGAAGAAGAACCAGACCCCGAGATGCGTGAGCATCAGCTTCGTCGTCTTGTCCCAATGAGCTTCTTCGTTAGCTTTCGAATCTGCTGCTTTCGAATCTGCCATTCGCCCCGACCTTCTGTATGGTGCGATGGCGGCTCTGCCGGCACTCGCACCGGTGAACGTTTCGAGGCCGTTCGAAATAAGACCTCTCGAAGGCCTCACTTCCCGACGGTGCCGTTCCCGATTCTGCTGGCCGGATTCGGAACCGCTAATGAAAGGCTAGCACCCACACACGTGACGGTTTTATACGACTTTCGGCGAATGGGTCGAATCTTCGCATTGAAAAGACTAAGGAAAATCGATGTAATCTGCGGCGGGACGACGCAGGCCCTCGGTGCGGAACTTCACCTTAAACGCGCGGGAGGAATCGATGGGCTTCATGGATCTGTTCCGTCGACGGCCGCAAATCCGCGATCCCGACGCGCTCGCCGCGTTCATCGACAGCAATGCGGCGTTCCTGGTGCAGAAAGGGATCTACGAATATTCGCGCGCGCGTGCCGGGCACTATTCGAAGGTTCTGTTCGCGGAACCAGAGTTTCGTGACGCGGTCGAACGCTCACGCTGGCAGGCCTATCCGCTCGGGCTCGCGATGGTCACCGAGATGATTGAAGGCATCCTGCGCGCCGATGTCGATGACCGGCGCGTCGCCCTCGACACGCTCGCGGCGCTCACGCTGTCGGTGTTCGATCGCTATCCTGTCCCTGCCCCGCTCGGCGCAGCCGCATGGTCGGACGCGCGCAGCGAACTCGCGCATCGGCTCGATCTGATCGGCACGCATGCGGTCAAACCCGCAAAGGACATTCCGGTCCCATTCGCGGATAGCTACTTCGCCCTGATGCCGATCCACGAGAAGCTGCGCGCGAGCGAGCGGCCAACCATCACGAACTATCTCCGGGTGACCATGTGCAACATTCACGATGAGTTCACGCGGCGAATGGACCGGCCCGCACTGGCGCAGATGCTGCGCGCCGGTCCCGGGTAGTCACGTCACGCGGTCACAGGAGGCGTGCGTGATCGCCCGCAATGCCACGCCGCTGATCGCGATTGATGCTGTCGTCCTCGACACCGAAACGACCGGCCTCGATCCTGCCACCGCGCGGATCGTGGAGATCGGGGCGGTGCGCCTCGCCGGTGGACGCATCGACCCGAGCGACACCTTTCATCGCCTGGTGCGGCCGGACGTGCCTATTCCGCCGGCCGCCAGCGCAGTTCACCAGATCGACGACAGCAAGGTCGCGCAGGCGCCACGATTTGCCGAGGTCTGGCCGGAACTGACCGCGTATATCGGCGACGCGATTGCGGTCGGTCACACGTTCGGGTTCGATCTTGCGGTGCTGCGGCGCGAATGTGAGCGATCAGGACTGACGTTTCGGCGGCCACCCACGCTCGATACGCGCCTGCTCGCCGAGGTCGTGGCTCCCAATCTTGCCGGGTACGACCTTGAGCTTCTCGCCGCATGGCTCGGTCTCGAGGTTACCGAGCGCCACTCCGCGCGCGGCGACGCGCTGATCACGGCACGCATCTTTACGGCTCTCGTCCCCAAACTGCGCGATCGCGGCATTCGCACCTTCGGTGAAGCCCAACAGGCCTGCCGCGCGCTGACCAATGTTCTGGATCAGCAGCATCGCGCCGGATGGGCCGAGGCGGTCGAGCCGCCGGGGCAACATGATCGCGAGCAAACGCTCGGCCGAATTGACACTTATCCGTATCGCCACCGTGTCCGCGATGTGATGAGCGCACCGGCACAATTCACCGCCGCCCGCACTTTAGTCCGCGAGGCGCTGAGCCGCTTGATGGAGGAGCAGATTTCCTCGCTCTTCGTGCGACCTGCTCAAGCTGATGATGGCAGCCCGCAGCCGTCGGAGACCGGCATTGTCACGGAGCGCGATCTGTTGCGGACGATCGCCAAACGCGGTGGCGATGCTTTCGACATGCCGGTCGAACAGCTGATGAGCAGGCCGCTGGCGACGGTTCCGGCAGACGCGTTTGTGTATCGGGCCATTGCCAAGATGGATCGGCTGCGCATCCGGCATCTCGGCGTCGTCGATGAGAGTGGCGCGGTGATCGGGGCGCTGTCCGCGCGCGACCTGTTGCGGCTGCGCGCCAGCGAGGCGGTTTCACTTGGCGATGAAATCGATGAGGCGCACGACGTCCATGCCCTCGGTGCCGCGTGGGCGAAGCTACCGCATGTGACAGCTTCATTGCTGGCAGAGGGCGTCGATGCGCGCGCGGTCGCTGCCGTGATTTCACACGAGGTCAGCGCTCTCACGCGGCAAGCCGCCATCATCGCCGAGGAACGCATGCGCCGCGAGGGCCATGGCGAGCCGGGCAGCGCCTATGCGGTGGCGGTGCTTGGCTCAGCGGGCCGCGGTGAAAGCCTGTTGGCGATGGATCAGGACAATGCCCTGGTATTTGCTGACGGCGAGCCCGGTGGTGGTGCGGACGCCTGGTTCGAAAAGCTCGGCCTGCATATCGCGGATATTCTGCATGCCGTTGGCGTGCCCCTCTGCAAAGGCGGCGTGATGGCGAAAAATCCGCAGTGGCGCGGCTCGGTCGCGACGTGGCGCAGGCGCGTCGACGAGTGGCTGCGCGTTTCACGGCCGGAGGATCTCCTGTCGGTCGACATCTTCTTCGACCTGCAGCCGGTGCACGGCGATGCGCGTCTTTGCACGACCCTCTGGCGAGATGCATTCGACGCCGCGCGCGGCCAAGTAGGTTTTGCGAAACTGTTGGCCGAGGCCGCCGGAAGCGTCGAAAGCGCGTTCGGACTGTTCGGACAATTCAAGACCCGCGACAGCCGCATCGATCTGAAGAAGTCCGGCCTGTTCGGCATCGTGACCACCGCGCGCGTGCTTGCCATCTGCCATCATGTCGTGGAGCGCTCGACCCTTGAGCGACTGGCCGGCCTCAAGGCGCTTGGCCTTGGCGCCGCCAGCGATCTCGACGCGCTGGCCGAGGCGCAACAGACCTTGCTCGCTCTGCTTCTCGCGCAACAGATCGAAGACATCGAACGCGGCCTGCCGCCGTCGAATGCGGTTGCGCCGAAGCGCCTCTCGGCGCGCGACCGTGACCGGCTGCGATCCGCGCTCCAATCGGTGCAGCACCTCGATGCGCTCACGCGGGATCTCTTGTTCAAGGGCTAGCGCATGATGAGTTGAGATCGAATCGACGGCGCCGGCCGCATTTGCCCTCTCCCCATAGCCCGTCGAAGACGGGCGTAGACGCCCTTTCGTGGGAGAGGGCGTCGCAGGAAGGTCAACGCACTCGGTTGGGTGAGGGGTTGCTTACCCCACCCAACATTCCGCGCTGAATGTCTAAGTAGCCCTCTCCCACAAGGGGAGAGGGCGCAATGACGAACTCTGCACTTGCGGATGGGAAAGTACGTAGGCTCGCGCGAACCTAAACTCATCAAGCTTAGCGTCAAAAAACGTCGATCGTCGGGAAACGGGGCTCCTCGGTGAGGCAGTCCCAGAGATAGATCGCGAGTCCGGGATCGCCGGTCCACAACGGAAAGCGCCCGCGGCCGAGACCGGCGCGTGCCGCACGGCATTGCGCGGTGGCCGTCACGGCAAACGCGCGGGCGCGCTCCCTCCAGACCGCGTTCCCAGTCCGGCGCAACAGCTTCAGGAACGCATAGCCATTGCCGCCGGTGCCGTGGCAAAGGTTCGAGCCCTTGGCGAGCGGCCCCGCAGCCCAGGTAAAATCACCGCCGCGGACGAGCAGCGCGTCGAGCTGAGGCGATGCGAACGGCACGTCCGCGAAAGTCGTCACCATCCCGGGAGCGCCGTGGCAGTGCTGGCAAAGATCGGCCGGCCGCGCCGGATCGGCGCGAGGTTTCCAGGTCACTCCATGCTCTGCGTGGACGGCATTCGCCACCATCGTTCGCGGCACCGCATCCGCAACGCGGGCGCGTTGTGCCGCGTCGAGCCAGCCCCAGCCGCGCAACAGTGCGATCATGTTGCCCGCATAGCCGTGCACCGGTCCAAGCCAGCGCGCGTGCTGCCGGTACAGGTCCTGTGTCCACAGCGGGCCGAGTTCGCTGTCCTGAAGCTCGCCGAGCAGACGCGCCGCCTGTTCGCGGAACAGAGCCTCCCAGCGTGCGTCGCCCGTCATCTCGTGCATGTGCACGCAGGCGAGCATCGAGCCGGGCAATCCCCACATCAGCTCGCGCACCGGCAGATGCATGTTCGCCTCCGCCCGTTGCGCGATCAGCTCGGCATATTCCTGCCGCGGATCGATCCGCATCGCCACGAGCGCTGTTCCCATGTCGCCGAACAGCAGCGAACCGTGTGCCGCATAGTCGCCGAACCCCTCGTGAGTGAATTCGGCCTTGATCCGTGCCAGCAACGGCGGCACGGCAGGACGCAGATCGATCGCGGCACGCGTCGCGCCGACGCGCTGGAGATAATGCAGCGCCCAGAGTGTGCCGGTCGCACCGAAATAGAAGCTGGCGTTCCCGTCCGCTACCCTCTCGTCCATCGGATGCGCCGGCCAGCCTGCCTCGACATTGAAGTGCGCAAGCGTGTCGGCGACGATCTCCTCGATCGCCAAACGCACATCTGCGACATCCCAAGGTGCAGTCACCAAAGGAACATGCCGTCGCGGATCGAAGACAAGCTCGCCCATCACATCGCCGGATTGTTGTACGGCCCGCCGAGCGCATGCAATCCGAACGCCGCGCCGGCAATGTCGAAATTGAACGAGAAGTGCTGGTTCATCGCGACCACGTCGCGCAGGAAACGCTGCAGCGGATCGCGCTGATAGATGCCCTGCGCGCCGTAGCAGGCCCACAGCGTCTCGACCGCCTCGCGCGCCTGATTGACCGCGAAGGCCGACTGCGCGCGGAAGCGCAGCTTGGTTGCGAGATCTGGGATTTCATCCCGCGCGGACATCTCCTGCAGCACGATCGAGGCGTTGCGCGACAGCGCGCGCGCAGAATCGATCAGTACGCGGGCTCGCGCGAGCTTGATCTGTACCGCCTGGAAATCCGCGACCTTGGCGCCGGTATACGTGCCCACGCGCTTGCCCATGGCGGCAATGAAGTGTTCATAGGCGCCCTCGGCGGCGCCGACCGAGGCCGGCGACAACGGAATGCCGGCGGCGCCGATCACCGGAATGCCGAACAGCGCGCCGCGGTTGATCGCGGCGCCCGGATGCGCGTATCCGCCGCGCGTGCGCGTCAGTGCGAGCGCGCGCCGCTCCGGCACGAACAGATCCTTTACGGCGATGTCCTTGCTGCCCGTGCCGCACATCCCCATCGCGTACCAGGTATCGATGATCTCGTAGTCCGATTTCGGCACCAGGCAGAGCCGCCAGTCGACGGCGTTATCGCCGTCATAGACCGTGACGGCGAGCATGTTCCATTCGGCATTGTCGACGCCGGAGGAGAACGGCCAGCGGCCATTCACCTCAAAGCCGCCCTCGACCTTGCGCGCGCGGCCCGCCGCGAGCGCAATCGAGGACGCAATCAGCGCGTCCGGGTTCGCATCCCACACCTCGTGCTGCGTCTCCGGCTCCCAATAGCCGAGCATCCAGTGATGGGTGGCGAGATTGCCGACGTTCCAGGCGGTCGACGGACAGCCACGCGCGATCTCGGCCGGGACATCGAAGATCGCGACGAAGTCGAGCTCCATCCCGCCAAATTGCTTCGGCTGATGGAAGCGAAACAGCCCGGTCTCGTGCAAGAGCTGCTCGTTCTCGCGAATGAGCATGCGGGCGTCTTCGCACTTTTGCGCGCGCTCGCGCAGGATCGGCACGATCTCGCGCGCGCGACGCATCGCCTCGTCGTACGTGACGTTGGAAAAATCACGACGCTCGGCCTGCGGCAGCGTGCCGACGAAATGTGTCGCATGGTTCGCCGCGTCATTCATGCGCATCCCCGCGATGACACGAGGGCCGAGCTTGAGCCACGCCCCTGCGCGGCGCAAGGGCCTGAATCAGTTCATCAGAAACCGGTTGTAACTATTTGCAGGCCTTCACGGGCTTGAGCTCGAGCGAGCTCATCTTGCCGTTGATGACGAAGTCGCCGTAATCGAGCTTCAGCTCGCGCGAAATGCCGTTCTCGTACATCTCGAACGAGATCGCGTAGATCGGAGTCTGCTCGGTGAGCTCGCCCTCGCCTTTCTTTTCGGCCTTGTCGAAATAGCTGATCGTCACCGGCCAGCGCGCGAGGCCGGCCAGTGCATCCTTGCCGGCCGCACCGTCGTCGAGCTTCTTGTCGGGATCGATCCGCTTTCCGATCACCGAGAGCGACTGGTAGATCTTCTCGCCCGACTCTGAGCCGTCATACACCGCGGTCTCGAGCAGCGTCTTGCCGGCGCGTGCCGCCTCGATCAGCTGGCGCATATGCTCGGTCGGGAACACCACCTTGCCGGCCTCGAACTTCTTGCCGTTCGGCTTGCTGAGCTTGACGGCGACCTTGTCCTTGGCGCGATCCGCCTGCCCGTCGACCTCGGAGACGCGCTTGTCGTCCATGAAGTTCTGCGACTTGAAGCGGTAGCTCTTGCCGTCGCCCTCCTCCCAGGTGGAGGTGCGCAGGTCGCTGAGCGAGGCCTTGCCCTCGCCGCTGTCGAGCTCGGTGACCTGACGGAACTGGAGCGAATAGCCCTCGCAGGAAGAGCCGGAGAAATCATAGACGATGCGCCCGCGCGCCGACTCGAGCAGGCGCTTGCCGCGCGAGGAGGTCAGTTTCAGGTCATAGACCGCGACATGCGGCGCGAATTTGACCGAACCGGCCGGCCCCTGTGCGAGCGCCGCGCTGGGCACCAGCCCGCCGGCAAAAATTGCGACCAAACCAAGGCGAAAAAGCCCGCAATCGGGGGCAGAAAAATGCATTCCGGTCTCCTGAAATCCCCGGCGCGAAACATAGTCGTGCGTAGCGCGCGTCGCAACATCGTTTCAATCCGGATCGGCTTGCGCCGTGCTGTCTGATCGGCGAGACAGGTAAATCTGCGCGCCGATCGCGTGCGGTGGTGGGGACGTACAGTCGGAGGGGACGATGCCCGGAACGGTAGAGAAGAAGCTCGCGGACCTTGGGATCACGCTCAGCGCACCGGCGGCGCCGGTCGCCAACTATGTGGGCTTCGTGCGCACCGGCAACCTCCTGGTGGTGTCCGGCCAGCTCTGCTTCGACCCTGACGGCAACCTCGTCGCGGTCGGCAAGCTCGGCGGCAGCGTCAGCATCGAGGACGGACAGAAGGCCGCGCGCCAGTGCGCCATCAATCTGCTGGCGCAGATCAAGGTCGCACTCGGCGACCTCGACAAGGTGCAGCGCGTCGTGCGGCTCGGCGGCTTCATCAACGCGTCGCCCGGTTTCCTGGAGACCCCAAAGGTGATGAACGGCGCCTCCGACCTGATGGTGACGGCATTCGGCGATCGCGGACGGCACGCACGCACCACGATCGGCGTGGCGGTGCTGCCGCTCGATGCGGCCGTCGAGGTCGAGGGCATATTCGAAGTCTCCTAGGCGCATGATCCCGAAAAGCATGTCCCGGACCTGATCCGGGAGGGGAACCGGTTTTCGGAAAAAGATCATGCGCAAAGAAGATGCCCGGGCTTGATTGGCTCACCGCGCGGCCGATCGCGCACCGCGGCCTGCACGATGGCGCGAGCGTGATCGAGAACACGGCCTCTGCCTTTCGCGCTGCCATCGAAGGCGGCTACGCGATCGAAACCGACCTGCAGATCACCGCCGATAACGAGGCGGTGGTGCATCATGATTTCTCGCTTGGTCGCCTGACCCTTGGCTCGCGTCAGCTCGCCGCCATGACGGCCGCGGGACTGCGCGAGGTTCCGTTCAAGCACACGGCTGACCGCATCATGACGTTGGGCGAGTTCCTTGACCTCGTCGCCGGTCGCACGCCGCTCGTCATTGAGCTGAAAAGCCGCTTCGACGGCGACCTGCGACTGACGGAGCGCACTGCCGCGGTGCTGAAGAGCTACGAGGGCCCGGTCGCACTGCAGTCATTCGACCCCGCATGCCTCGTCGCCCTCCGCACGCTCGCGCCGAATGTGCCGCGTGGCATCGTCGCCGAGCGCCGCTACGCGGATTCTGAATGGCGCAGCCTCAGTGCCAGGGAGAAGCGGTCGCTCGCGTTCCTGCTGCATCGGCCGCGCTCGCGTCCGCATTTCGTCGCCTACAATATCGATGATCTGCCGGCTCTTGGCCCATGGATTGCACGATATATGTTCCGGTTACCGCTGCTCGCCTGGACGGTGCGCACGAGCGCACAGCGGGCCTGCGCGCAGCGCTATGCCGACCAGATGATTTTCGAGGGCTTTCGGCCTTAAACTGAGGGCAATGCGAAGCGAACTGCAGATCCGGGTGATTCCGGCGATCGCCGACATCCCGGCCGAGGCTTGGGATGCGTGCGCCAATCCCTCGCTCGGCGCTGAAACCTGCCCCTACAACCCGTTCATTTCACACGCTTTCCTCTCCGCCCTGGAAGCATCCTGTTCGACCACGGCGCGCACCGGCTGGCAGCCGCAGCATCTCGTCGCCGAGATCGACGGAAGGGTGGCCGGCGTCGCGCCCTGTTACCTGAAATCTCATTCGCGCGGCGAATACGTCTTCGACGCCGGCTGGGCCGAGGCCTATGAGCGCGCGGGCGGGAGCTACTATCCGAAACTCCAGGTTTCGGTGCCGTTCACGCCCGCAACCGGACGCCGCCTGCTGGTCGCGCCGGGCGATGATGCTGATCTGGTCCGCGCCGGCCTGGGCAAGGGGCTGATCGAGCTCGCGCGGCTGCGCGACGCCTCCTCGGTGCATGTGACGTTCGCGCCGCAAACCGAATGGCAGCTGCTCGGCGAGCTCGGCTATCTGCGGCGCAACGATCAGCAATTCCACTGGGAGAACGCCGGCTACGCGACCTTCGAGGATTTCCTCGGCAATCTCGCCTCACGCAAGCGCAAGGCGATCCGGCGCGAGCGCGCCGGCGCGCTCGAGGCCGGCATCGAGGTGCTCTGGCTGACCGGCAAGGATCTGACCGAAGACGTTTGGGACGCGTTCTTCGCGTTCTACATGGAGACCGGCTCGCGCAAATGGGGCCGGCCGTACCTGACACGCGCGTTCTATTCGATCATCGGCGAAACAATGGCCGACAAGGTGTTGCTCGTGATGGCGCGCCGCGCCGGCCGCTACATCGCGGGCGCGATCAATTTCATCGGCGCCGACGCGCTCTATGGCCGTCACTGGGGCGCGGTCGAGCACCACCCGTTCCTGCATTTCGAGCTGTGCTACTACCAGGCCATTGATTACGCGATACAAAACAAGCTGGCGCGGGTCGAGGCCGGAGCGCAGGGCGAGCACAAGCTGGCACGCGGCTACATGCCGGTGACGACCTATTCGGCGCATTACATCGCGGATCCGGCGCTGCGCCGCGCGATTGCCGATTACCTGAAGCGCGAGCGCGCCTATGTGCAGGCGGCCGGTGCGGAATTGTCCGCGCTTGGCCCCTTCCGCAAGGACCTCGAGCTCGACGTGCAGCCCAAAGCCTGACCGGATCAAGGCTTGACCCGATCGAGCTGGGCTGCAAATTGCGCGTGACGCGGTAAGGGAAACGTATGCCGGCCTACGATCCGAACAACATCTTCGCCAAGATCCTGCGCGGCGAGCTGCCGTGTCACAAGGTCTACGAGGACGACAAGGCACTCGCCTTCCTCGACATCATGCCGCGCGCGCCGGGGCATACGCTGGTGCTGCCGAAGGCCCCTGCCCGCAACCTGCTCGACGTCGCGCCCGCGGATCTCGCGCACGTGATGCAGGTCGCGCAGAAGATCGCGCAGGCGCAGATGAAAGTGTTCAACGCGGACGGCATCACACTGGGGCAATTCAACGAGAGCGCCGGCGGACAGGTCGTCTTCCACCTGCATGTCCATGTCATCCCGCGCCACGACACTGTCGCCATGAAGCCCCCGGCGAGCGTGAAGGAAGAGGACTCGGTCCTGTCCGATCAGGCGTTGAAGCTCGCCGCAGCGCTGAAAGGCTGACACCGTGCGCCCATCGCCACGTGCAGCGCGCGTGGCGCTGGCCTTTTTCAGTCTTGGCTTCCTGAGTCTTGGCTTCGCCGTCACCGCATCGGCGGGACCGGTCGAGGATGCGGCGGCGGCTTTTGGCCGTGGCGACTACGTGACCGTCCACGCCAGGATCAAGAGCGCGACCACCGCCGATTGGAGCGCGCTTCAGGTCTTCGCAAAGCAGATCGGGAACAATTTGTACGGCGAGATTGCGTACAACCACCTCGCGCTGATCCGATCCGAGGGCGCGCAGCCCGAGCCCGGCGCGGCCTCGCTCGAGGCGAAAGCAGACCCGACCTGCCGCGTTGCGCTGTCACTTCATCGCGGCAACAGGGTGATCCGGCTCTGGGCGATGCCGAGCGGCGCGCCGGTCGCGACCGTGACCTCCCCGGCGGTGATCTGGAGTGCCGCCGTCTCGCAGCACTACCTGGCCGTCGAAGCTCCCCAGGCTGTGAGCCTCTATGACGTCCGCAACGGGTCGCTCTTGCGCTCGATTGCAAAGGCCAAGGACGCCAAGGTTCAAACCATGGGTCTCTATTTCTCCCCGGATGGCAAGCGGGTTCTCGTGATCCCGGAGGTCATGCGCAGCTTCAGGGGCGAAGGAAGCGGACGACTGTTCGATGTCGAAACCGGACGCGAGCTCCCGGCGCAGACAGCGGTCGCGCCACCGATTTCGTTCGAGCAGGAGACCCCGGCGCCGGATTGTCCTGTCGTGAAGCAGCACACGTTTGCGCAGTAGCCGCGCCGCTATTGCAGCGTCACGCCCGCGGCCTTGATGACATCGCCCCAGCGTACGACCTCGGCCTGCATGTATTGACGGGTGCGCTCGACCGAGCCGCCGAAAATCTCGGCCGAGAACTTCTTCAGGCGGTCTCGTATTTCGCCCTGGCGCAGCGCCTCGTTCACGTCGGCATTGATCTTGTCGATGATGTTCTTCGGCGTCCTCGGCGGTGCCGCGATCGCGTACCAGGCGACCGCCTCGAAGCCCGGCAATGTCGCCGCAAGCGTCGGCACATCGGGCAGCGACGACAAGCGCTCGGCCGAGGCGACGGCGAGCAGATTGAGTTTTCCAGCTTCGACCAGCGGCAGCGAGATGCCGAGATTGTCGAACATCAGATCGACCTCGCCGGCGAGCAAGCCCTGCAGCGCAGGTGCCGAGCCGCGATACGGGATGTAGCGCAGCTGCACCTTGGCCATGAGCCGGAACAGCTCGGCGGTCAGATGCGAGGTCGTACCGCTCCCTTGTGTCGCCGCCGCGACCTTCTCGGGATTCCGCCGCAAGTATTCGATCAGCTCGACCACACTCGATGCCTTGATGGAGTTGGGATTGACGATGAGCGCATTCGGCACCTGCGCCATCACGATGATCGGCTCGAATTTCGCGGGCTCAAATCCGAGCTTCGGATAGAGATTTTGATTGATCACCAGCGGCGGTGGCGGCGACGCAAGCAACGTGTAGCCGTCGGGCGCCGAGCGATAGACGAACTCGGCGCCGACATTGCCGGCAGCGCCGGTGCGGTTCTCGATGATGACCGCCTGTCCCCATTTGCGCGACAGCCAGTCACCGATGAGCCGCGGGACCGCGTCGGCCGTTCCGCCGGGCGCGAACGGCACGACGATCTTGACCGGCCGGTCGGGGTAACTTTCCGTATGTGCGGCGCGAGGCACGAATGCGAACGATGCCAGCGACAAGGCCGCGACGGCGCGCCGGCGGGTGACAACAAGTTGTGCGCCGCGCATGCGGTGCCTCTCTGCTACGCTCCTGCCTGGAGCAACGTTGCGCCAGCTCTCCGGATGATACAATGCCGGCCATGCTGTTCGGCCCGTTTGCGGTCAGGAGTGGCTGATGACCGAGCCGCGACCCTGTGTCGCCATCATCGGCGGCGGCATTGGCGGCCTGTTCGCCGCCAATGCGCTGATCGCGCACGGCTTGCGCGTCTCGGTCCACGAGCAGGCATCTGCGCTCGGCGAAATCGGAGCCGGCGTCTTTCTCACTCCCAACAGCGTACGCCACCTGCAGCGGCTCGGCCTCGAGCCGGAGGTCGCGAAGTGGGGCGCGCGGGTCGGCGCGGCGTCCTACTACTTCCGCCACGATGGCACGCCGATCGCGCCCGTGCAGGTGACGGACTCTGCGGGCTGGAACGCGACGTTCGGCATGCACCGCGCCGATCTGGTGGCGCTGCTCGCCGCGGCCCTGCCGGCAGGCGTGGTACATACCGGCCATCGCTGTAGCGGCTTCGCGCAGGACGACGCGACAGCGCGCGTCAGTTTCGCCAATGGGGCGTCAGTCGAGGCCGACGTCGTGATCGGCGCCGATGGCATCCACTCCGACCTGCGCCCTTATGTGTTTCCGCCCTCCACGCCGGTCTTTCACGGCTCGGCCGCCTATCGCGGCCTGGTGGCGCATGAGCACATCAGGCATTGGCCAACCGACCGCTGGCAGATGTGGCTCGGCAAAGGAAAGCACTTCCTCGCCTTTCCGGTGCGCGCCGGCAAGCTGATCAACTATGTGGGCTTCGTGCCGGCGGGCGGGGAGATGAAAAAGGCCTGGTC
>Ga0081539_10001684_pt1 | contig 35711 bp, 37 predicted proteins | sample TabmetS4T2R2_FD_71023 | JGI IMG/M metagenome (GOLD analysis project Ga0081539, IMG submission 71023) | Tabebuia heterophylla rhizosphere microbial communities from the University of Puerto Rico - S4T2R2 | ecosystem: Host-associated > Plants > Roots > Rhizosphere ... | reverse complement strand
CGAAAAGAACGGGCGTGCCTAACGACCGCAAAACCTCGTCGCGCAGCCGGCTCCGGTCGCCCATCGCACAGAGCGGGTAGCCGAGGCAGGTCAGCCCGCTCACCTTCTCCTCGAGCGAAAGGTGGCACCCGATGCGCCCGCCCATGCTTTTGCCGATGAGAAAGGGGACGAGCCCAGGATGTCGGTTCCGAGCTTCGGCGAGCGCGGCGCGATGCGCTTCGAGCAACTGCGGTGGCCGGTCCGGCCGCTTCCGCCCTTCCCGCATATAGGGGTAATCGAAAGTCTCAACCGGCCCGATTGTTTCCAAGCGCTTTTTCCAGGCCTGCATCCAGGGCGAGGTAGAAGGCGCGCCAGCTCCGGGAGCAAGGAGAAAAAATATTGCTGACATGAGCGAACCTAAGAACGCAACCTGGCTTTTTCTTCGAACTGTAACTATTTAGCAAGAACGACCAGTCGGCTGCTCGACGAAACCCGCTGCGGAAAGGACAAATCATGAAATCGCCAATCACTCGATGGTTCGGAATGCTCTTCATCCTGCTTCTTCTCGGCATCAGCGCACGCGTTTCGGCAAAGCCTGGCACCGGAGCAGCTCGCACGAGATGGACGAAACAAGCACCAATCCCAACCTGGTTCAGCCTCCAGGGAATCACGGCACTATCGCCTAACGAATGCTGGACCGCCTCCGCGCCGTTGCTGGGCGATACCGCCGAGCTCGCCCACACGGCAGACGGGGGAAAGACTTGGACGGTCGTCTCGATCAACTCGCAGCTAAACGCGATCTCATTTGTCGACTCGCTGCACGGTTGGGCGGCAGGGAACGGATTTTTCCACACCACCGACGGCGGCGTGACTTGGATCCAGGACAACAACTTCGGCACGATCTACGATCTTTTCTTCCTCGACACGTTTCACGGCTGGGCGAGCGGCAATGGCGCCGTCACCTATTATACTCTCGACGGTGGTTTGCATTGGACCGGAGTCCAGACGCCGGGCGACTCAACCATCGGGTCGATTTTCTTCACCGATCTGCTCAATGGCTGGGCGGTCGATCTCAATGGCCATATCGTTCGCTCGACCGACGGGGGCAAAACCTGGTCGCTCAAGGCCACGGTTAACGGGGGCAATTTGCAGATGATCCAGTTTTTTGACGCACTTGAAGGCTGGGTGATCGGCGGTGACACCTTTTATCACACGACCAAGGGCGGAACGAGCTGGACCACAGTGAGCGTTCCCGGCGGCACTTGGGCGTACGGGGCGCGCTTTTTCGATCGGCTTCGCGGCGTCGCGGTCGGCGAGGCGGGAAACATTGTTCGCACCAGTGACGGCGGGGCGACCTGGCAAACAATTCAGCCGGAGGGGACCGGGCAGCGGCTTTGGGATGTGGAATATTCCGATGCCAACACTGTCTTTCTTGCCGGCGACAATGGCGTCATCTCGCGCTCGCTCGATGCTGGCGCGAGCTGGAACTCGATCCAGAGCGGCGGCGCCGCGGTAACGCATGATCTCGATGCGATCGATGCGCGCCATGCCTGGTCGGCCCAGGATGCCGGCGAAATTACCTACACGCTCAACGGTGGCCGGCAGTGGATCCGGACCTCGGTGCAGGGCTTCGATTCGTTAGGGCAGATTTTCGCGATCGCATTCGCCGATGCGACTAACGGCTGGGCCGCAGGCGCGAATGCGTTTTTTGGCGGAAGCAATGGCCTGCTCGCGCGCTCGAGCGACGGTGGAAAAACCTGGACGCAGCAACTGGCAATCGCCGATTTCACATTCTACGGCCTGGAGACGATCGACCCGCTCACCGCGTTCGCGGTTGGTGGCTTTGATTTTGTCGGAGGCGGGCTGGTTCTGCGCACGACCGACGGTGGGTTGTCATGGCAGGACGTGACCTCGGTCTCGGAGGGATTCCGCGACGTATTTTTTCTCGATTCCAATACTGGCTGGGTCGCAGGCGCGAGCGTTTACAAGACGATCGACGGCGGCGCAAGCTGGACGAAACAGCTCGGCACTGGCAACACGGAGTTTATCGCCGTCTCGTTCGCCGATGGGCAGAATGGTTGGGCGGTCGGGTTCAATAATCTCATCCAACATACGAGCGACGGGGGGCAGACCTGGACGACACAGAACGTGGGAGCACCCCCGCGGACTGCGATCACCGGGGTGACGGCAGTCACGGCGACCACCGCCTGGATCGCAGGCTGGAACGGTCTGGTGGCGGGCACCAGAGACGGCGGCCAAACTTGGCGGCAAGAAACCATTGCCGGCGCCGAGGGAGTTGACTTTGAGGACGTGCTTTTCACCGACGCCCAGCGTGGATGGGTCGGCGGCAACATCGGCATCTGGGCTCGTCGTTAGGCTAAAGCCTGATTATTTTGCAGCGGCCACGACGTAAGCTGCTTTTGGAATCGCAAAGCTGCCGTCGCCTTGGGCGTATTGCTGGATCGCACTTTGCATTTCCCTTTTGATCGCCTCGAGTGTTTCGGAAGTTTGTTTAGCCAGAAGGCCGGCGGTTCGAACTCCAGCATTGCATTCCGCATCGAAAAGAAAATCGGCGCTCGGCACCCGCCATGCGATTCGATGGACCCGAAAACTCATCGTGGTGCCGTCGAATCCCGCCCGAAGGAGCGCCCGGCGAAATTCCTCCTCGTTCTCAAAAAGGTAAAATGGCGGTCCTGGCGGCAGCTCGAAGCTCAGATCAGCGTGGGCTTGGACCGCGTCATCGACCAACTGGACGAACGGATTCTCTTCCTTGCGTGCCCAAGTCGTGAAAGCGAACCGACCACCCGAGCGCAGGACGCGCGCCGCTTCCGTACAAGCACGCTCGGGGTTGGACAAATGCAAAAGGGCAAAGTTTGCCAGCACGCAATCGAAGGTCGCGCCCGCAAACGGAAGTTCCTGAGCATCCCCTTCGCGGAATTCGATTTCGGGAAATTTCTCGCGCGCGATCGCAATCATTTCGCTGGAAAAATCGAGTCCAACCGGGTGGGCTCCACGCTCCGCTGCCGCGGCCGCGACATAACCCGGACCGCAGCCGAGATCGAGCACAGTCATTTCTTTCCCAACCCGCGCCGCCTCGAGCAGCGGCGGGATGAACTGCCGGGTCGAGCTGGCCCAGGTCGAGTCGTATTTGCCGGCCACGCGCTGCCATCCGCGATGCTCGAATTGAGTAAATGGATCGTTGCTCATTGACCGGTATGACGGGAAAGGAAGAGTCGCATTGAGAGGAGCGCATTCTAATCTGACCGAGGAATGAACATCAACCGATGAGGCTTCCACCTGTTCGTCCAATTACCCTGGAGGAGATTCGCGCTGCCCGCGAGCGGATTGCAGGGACCATCATGCGCACCCCGCTCGTTAGGCTGGAGCTGGGACCAGACTTTCCCGAGGTTTATCTAAAGCTGGAAAATCTGCAGCCAATTAACGCCTACAAATTGCGCGGCGCAGCCAACGCGGTCGCGATGTTGCCGGAAGCCGAGCGGAAGTGCGGTGTCTGGACGATCAGCGCCGGCAACGCCGGCCAGGGGGTGGCCTACGCCGCGCGGCAGGCGGGCGTGCCGTGCAGTGTGGTCGCGATCGAGACTGCGCCGCAGGCCAAGCTCGACCGAATGCGGACGTTGGACGCGAAGCTGGTGCTCGTTTCCTACGAAGAAGCATGGAAAACTCTCGAGGCCCGCGCTTACCCCGGTGTGGACGGGACATTCATTCATCCCTTCGATGACGATAATTTCATCGCCGGCCACGGAACCATGGGGCTCGAGATCCTGGAGGACGCACCCGAAACCAGGGTGGTCGTGGCAGCGATCGGTGGCGGCGGATTAATCACCGGAATTGGGAGCGCAATGAAAGCAATCCGACCTGAGCTGAGGATCATCGGGGTCGAACCGGAGACAGCCGCGCCGATGGCTTTATCGCTCGCGGCCGGCGCGCCCCAGGAATTCGAGAATTGGAAGGCTTCTTTTGTGGACGGCGCGGGCGGGCAGAGCGTTTTCCCGAGGATGTGGGAACGGATGCGAGCGGTGATCGACGATTCGTTAGTCGTTAGTCTGGAGGAGACGCGGCGGGCGATGCGAATCATGGCAGAGAAAGCGCGAATCGTCGCGGAGGGCGCGGGGGCACTTCCTCTGGCCGCGGTTTTGGGCGGACAAGTTAAAGCCTCAGGACCGATCGTCTGCGTTGTTTCCGGCGGGAACATCGATCTGCCAAAATTCTGCGAACTGATCGGTAGCGGCCCTCTGTGAGCGCCGAGCTTTTGGTTTGCAATCCTCGGCTTCGGCGGTCATAGAGCGCTGCGACAGATGCTCTTTCTTGACGAAGGCCACGTTCGCGAACTTTTGCGAATGGACGAGCTAATCCCGGCAATGGCAACGGCGATGAGGGAACTTTCGGCGGGACGGGTCGTTCAGCCATTGCGCACCGTTGTCGCCGTGGCGGATTATGGCGGGTTTTTCGGCGTGATGCCTGCCTATGGCGGCGGGCTTGGGGCCAAGCTGGTAACCTTTTATCCTAACAATCAGGGGATCCCAACGCATCACGCCGTAATCGTTCTTTTTCGCCCGGAAACAGGAGAACCGCTCGTGATGATGGACGGCCGGCTCATTACCGAAATGCGGACCGCGGCGGTCTCCGCGGTTGCGACCGATCTGCTGGCGCGGCGCGAAACGCGAGTTCTCGCGATCCTCGGCTCGGGGGTCCAGGCACGAAGTCATCTGGCGGCGATGCGACTCGTTAGGCGTTTTCGCGAGGTGCGCGTCTGGAGCCCGCGCCATGCGGTGGAGTTTGCACGTGAACACGAACTGGTGGCGAGCGCCTCGCCCGAGGAAGCGGTCTGCGGCGCCGATGTGGTCGTCGTTGCAACTTCCGCTGTCACTCCGATCCTGAAAGGAGAATGGCTTTCCCCGGGAATGCACGTCAACGCGGTTGGGGCGACTCGGCCCGACTGGCGTGAGTTGGACGACCATTGCCTCGCCAAAACAAAGGTTTTTGTCGAAGCGCGCGAAGCGGCGACCAAAGAATCAGGTGATGTGATTGCCGCTGGAAAAATCTTTGCCGAGCTCGGCGAAGTAATTAGCAAGTTGCGGCCCGGTCGCGAATCAGCCGACGAGATAACGCTCTACAAATCGATCGGTGTGGCGGTTGAGGATGTGGTGACGGCTCATTTGGTTTACAAGAAGCAGATTGCTTCGATGGCATAGCCGGGACGGGTCGAGGTCCCCGGCTGCAAGAGCGAGATCAGCGCCTGACGATGACCGGAGTGCCAATCTTGGCGATTTTGAAAAACTGGCGCGCTTTCCAATAAGGCATGCGGATGCAGCCGTGGGAAGCCGGCTCGCCCGGGAGATAGCCCTGGTGCAAACCGTAGCCGGGCGAAAACTCGAGGAAAAATGGCATCGGCGCACCCTCGAAGTGCGACCCGCGGGGCCGCCGATCGCGACGAACATCGACGTTCGGTCTTACAATTTTGCCCGAGGCATCGAGGTAATCGCCGTAGATGCTGGAGCGATGGTCTTCGTCTTTTCGAATAACGCGAAAGCGGCCCGTGGGGGTGCGATAACCTTCGCGCCCACTCGAGATTCGCGAGGTGGCAACGAGCGTTTTGCCTCGGTAAAGATAGGCTTCCTGGGCTCGCAGACTGACGACGATCGAGGCACGGCCCTCATGGGAATCGGGTAGGTTGGCCTCAACCATTTCGGTGAGGGTGGTGCAGGCCGGCAAAAGAAGGAGAGCGCAGCCAAGGGCAAGCTTCCGCAAAAGTCGAGGCAGCATCGAGTGAAAGACCAAATTTCCGTCGCTGGGAGGTGGCTGGGGGCGGAATCGAACCGCCGACACGAGGATTTTCAGTCCTCTGCTCTGCCAACTGAGCTACCCAGCCCTCTTCTCGTAGTCCGCGGGCAACGAGGGCCATCACTATGCTGGATTTCGAACGCGAGGCAAACCGCGCCTCATGATTTGCCCGGAAGGGGTAAGGACCTCTTCATCAAAGCCTCTTCCAAGGGAAGCTTGGCACGGGCGTGCCGCGGGAAAGCAATAGGAGTGCCACAAGCCGGGTTCCGGCAGAATTTTTTTCTCCTTTGCAGCACCAGGTAAAAACCAAGAGAGGAGAGTTTCCTCGATAGACCGCTGTCCGCGGAGGCCAGGAATTTTTTTTACCTCCAAGGCATTTTGATCTGGCACGAAAAAAATCATAGACGTTGCGAATCATTTATGAGAATTATGGTTTTCATGAAACCAAGCGTGGCCCGCCGCCTCCAGTCCATCCTCTGCGCCCTTTTTCTCGCTCTGGCCGCCGCCCATGCTCCGGCGGCTTACCCGCCACCGGTCCCGAAGTTGAATGTCCAGAAAAGCCTCGAACGCATCTCTCCTCTGCCAGTTTTGCCAAAGATTGAAATGCTTTGCCCGGTCGTGGGGCTGGTCGTTGCGATCGGAATTACCCATTTGCTGCAACGGCGGCGTAACGCGCAGGTGCAGGCATGGACGAGGATTGATCGCTGAGTTGAGTTGGTTGGGATGGGATAGGCCGCTCTCCGGGTGGAGGGCGGCCGAATCTTTTCCACCTATCGAGGGCCGCAAGACACCTCAAGCCTCGTTGAAGGCTCCACCAATCTCCGCGGAGGCCTGGTACAGCTGAGCGTATTGCATGCCAGACTGCCCGGTAGGCAAAAGTTTTGCCAAAAAAAGCCCGGCCGCTCCGGCAAGAGTCTGGCTGTTTCATCGTGATCGCTGCTGGCTGAGTCTCAGTTCTGCAAAAAAAGCAATTGGGACCAAAGAAAATGCTTGCCAAAATCGCGCTGTTTTCGGTAAAACCCCGCCTGAGCAACGACCGAAATGAAAACTTTTCCGCGCAGAATCAGACCGGGGTCGATCCTGGCCCTTGTCCCCTTCTTCTCTTCGGCATCTAGTTCCTTTGCTAACACCGGCGCTGAACCGGGAACGAGCCTCGCCGGTCACCTTTTGTCGATCCTGCCGATGCCGGAGGCGGCCATCCTTTTCCCCTTCATCGGGCTGATCGTTGCCATCTCGGTAACCCAGTTGCTGCGGCGCCGGAAGATTGCTCAATTTCGCTCGACTTCTTCGAGCGGGCATTAGCCGACGCGGGTGTAGTGGGGGTTGTCGACCGTCACCCGAACTGCGGTCATCACACTCTCCAAGCCGGAGCTACTAGCCTAGCCGCTAACGGCCATCTGCGCGGTCGCGATCTCGAGTAACTCGGTTGTAATGCTGGCCTGGCGCATCTTGTTATACTCGAGGGTGAGATCCTTGATGAACTGATTGGCGTTGTCGGTCGCGTTTTTCATCGCCACCATTCGCGCGCTGTGTTCCGATGCGCGGGCATCGAGGACCATCTGAAAGACCTGGTACTGCACATAGTACGGGAGCATGAAGTCGAGTACTCCCTCCGGGCTCGGCTCGAAAATGTATTCCAGCATGCGCTTCGTCTCCGCGTCGTCGGGTGCGGCCTTCTCCGCGGGGTCGCCGAAGACAAACTGGCTAATCGGAAGCAATGTTTCCGCGACCGGCCGCTGGCTGATCGTATTGACAAAGTGAGTGTAAAGCACGGTGACCTTGTCGACCTCACCGGCGAGGAATTTTTCGAGGCAAAATTTCGCAATCGGTCTGGTCTCGAGGATCGTGGGTGAATCCTTGAGCTCAAAGTCGGCCAGCAGTTCCCGCTTTGATCTCACGATAAACTGCCGCGCCTTGCGTCCGGAAGCGACGTAGATCGTCTTTGCCGGGTCGAGGTTGGCTACCTCGCGCATTAGGTTGGTGTTGAGCGCGCCTGCGAGTCCTTTATCGGTGCTGATAACGAGCACCAGTTCTTTGCGCACAGGTCGGACCTGGAGCAGAGGATGTAGAAGAGGATCAGTTCGGCTGCGGAGCGAGACCAACACTTTGTTAAGCAGGGCCGCATAGGGACGACCGGCCAGGGCATGCTGCTGGGCCTTGCGCATCTTGGAGGCGGCCACCATCTGCATCGCCTTAGTGATCTGCGCGGTGTTACGAATCGATTTGATTCGCCGCCGGATGTCCTGTGTGTTTGCCATCTCGCCAGGCGGTTAATTCCAGCTGGTTTTGAATTCGTTGAGCGTGTTGGCCAACTCGGCTTCCAAGTCTTTGTCGAGTGCCTTCTTCGTCTGGATCTGGGCAAGGAGGGCCTCCTTTCGCGTCGAGAGGAAATCCTGCAGCTTGAGCTGGTATTCCTTTACCCGGCCCACCGGCACCTCGTCGAGGTATCCATTCTGCATCGCCCACATCACGGCCACCTGTTCCTCGACGGGGACCGGTTTGTATTGCACCTGCTTGAAGAGTTCAACGATGCGCTGCCCTCGATCGAGTCTGGCCCTGGTTGCGGCGTCCAGATCGGAGCCAAACTGCGCGAAAGCCGCCAGCTCGCGGAACTGCGCGAGGTCCAGTTTGACTTTGCCTGCCACCTGCTTGATCGCTTTGATCTGCGCAGCAGAACCGACGCGGCTGACCGAAAGACCAACCGAAATCGCCGGCCGTACCCCTTGGAAAAAGAGATCGCTCTCCAGATAAATCTGCCCGTCCGTGATCGAGATGACGTTGGTCGGAATGTAGGCCGAGACGTCGCCGGCCTGAGTCTCGATGATCGGGAGCGCGGTGAGGGAACCACCGCCCGCTTCCTCTGTGACGCGCGCGCTGCGTTCAAGCAAACGCGAGTGTAAATAGAAAACGTCGCCCGGATAAGCTTCGCGGCCGGAGGGGCGCCGCAAGACAAGCGAGACCTGCCGGTAAGCGACCGCGTGTTTGGAGAGATCGTCATAGATGATGAGAGCGTCCATCCCGTTATCCATGAACCATTCCCCCAGCGCGGCGCCGGCGAAGGGCGCGAGATACTGGTTGGTCGCGCTATCGGAGGCCGGGGCGGAGACGATCGTGGTGTAGGGCATGGCGCCCTCCTTCTCCAGCACTGCGAGAATCCGCGCGACGTTCGAATTTTTTTGCCCGACCGCGACATAGATGCAAAAGAGCGGCCGATGGTCCTTGAGACGGCCTTCCTCCGCCGCCTTGTTCAAGCGCGCCTGACTGATAATCGTGTCGACCGCGATGGTGGTTTTGCCCGTGGCGCGGTCGCCAATAATCAATTCGCGCTGGCCGCGCCCGATTGGAATCATGGCATCGATCGCCATGATACCGGTCTGCACCGGTTGACTGACGCCGCGTCGTTTAATGATACCGGGGGCAATCTTTTCCACCGGATAAAACGAATCGGTGTGAATCGGCCCCTTGTTATCAATCGGCTGGCCTAAGGTGTTGACCACCCGTCCGAGCAACGCCTTGCCCACCGGCACCTGGAGGAGCCGGCCGGTCGTTTTGACTTCGTCGCCCTCGGCGACTTTGGTCGGGTCGCCGAGGAGAATGACGCCTACCTCGGTCTCTTCGAGGTTGAGGGCGAGACCGAACTGGCCGCCCGGGAACTCGATCATTTCGTTCAGCATCACGTCGCTTAGCCCTTCGATGCGGGCGACACCGTCGCCGGCTTCGCGGACGACCCCGACGTTACTCTTGGTGGTCGAAGTCTTGAGCCCTGCGATTTGGGTTTCGATTTCTTCCAGAATAGTGCTCATGATAATTCGTTAGGTTAAAGCTGCTCCTCCAGGCGCCTGAGGCGACTGCGCACGCTGCCGTCCCAGACGTCGCTCCCCACTCGCACGCGCACTCCTCCGAGGAGAGCGGGGTTAACCACATATTCAGCCGTCAGCCCGGCGCCATATTTCTTTTCCAAGCCGGAAAAGATTTCGCGACTGACTTCCGGAGCCAGCTCGGTGGCAGATTCGATTCTGGCCCGGCGTTTATCCACCTCGAGACGGAGAAGTCGACGGTAATCTTCGAGGAGCTGAATATGATTGCGCGGCTTTTTCTCGATGATCGACCCGACGATCGACTGAACTTTCTCCCGATCGAGAATGCCATCGACAAAGCTTGCCCGGACGAAGTCGCGCGCGGCCTGGCGGATTTCCTTGCTGATCTTCACGCGCCTTTTCCCACGTCGTTAGGCGGCGACCTGCCGGCTCGCCTCTTCCTGGAGTCGCTTCTGGTCCTCCGGCGTCAGAACTTTGCCCGTCACTTTGGCAGTTGCGTCCACCACCAGCCGGCCAAGCTCGCGTTTTAACTGCGTCATCGTCCGCTCGTGCTCGAGCACGCTCGCCTCCCGCGCTTTAGCCAGAATCTGTTCGGCCGCCGCGATCGCCTCCTGTTCTTTGCGCTCGGCAATAATGCCGGCGCTGGCCCGGGCTTCGTCGATCATCTTCTGCGCCTTCTCATTAGCCTGGGCGAGAATCTCCTGATAACGCTGCTCCGCCTCGGCCAATTGTTGTTTGATCTTCTCCGCGTTTAAAAGCCCTTCGGCGATCCGCTGCCGCCGCTCTGCCAGGACCGCGAGGATTGGTTTGTAGGCGAATTTACGCAGCAGGAGCGCGACGAGGATGAAACTGACGACCTGGGAGAGGAATAGTTGAAAATTCCATCCGAAAGTCTGGCCAATTTCTCGCGCCGACTCACCGAGGCTGTTCGCCGCCAACAAAATAGCAACCATTCCTTGCGATTATTTCGGGGCGAGATAGAGGGCGTAAAAGACGATCGCTTCGGTCAAAGCGATTGCGAGAATCGCCTGGACCAGGACCTGCGTCATCGCGCCGGGATTGCGGCCCACCGCCTGGGTCGAGCCGAGCCCGATCAAACCAATTCCGATGGCGGAGCCAAAGGCCGCCAGGCCGATGTGAACGCTCCCACCAATTTCTGCCAGCATGGGTAGTATCATAGGTATTTCTTTCCAGTTGTTGTTAGCGACCTCCGCGGTAACCACGGTCACAGCCGCCAAAATTTAATGTGCCGCTTCTCCCTCATGACTTGCAATTAACATTGTGAAAACGGCGGTCAACAACATGAAGACCAGCGCCTGCACCAGCCCGACGAGGATCTCCATGAAGTAAAACGGAATCGGAATGAGCCAACCGAGCATCGGCACGATTTTTGACATTTCCTCGAGCATCACTTCGCCGGCGTAAATGTTTCCGAAAAGACGAAAGCTCAGGGAAACCGGCCGGAAAAGTATGGAGATGATTTCGAGCCAGCCGACGAGGAAAAAGATCACCACCATCAGCCATTTCAGAATGCCGGACATCTCGCCTTTTGGGGCGAAGATGTGGGCCAGAAATCCGCCGACGCCGTTCGCCTGAATCGCCCAAACGAACCAGAGAACGAAAAAAATCGCGGCCATCGCCGTCGTCATATTGAGATCGGCATTGCCGCCGCGCAGAATCGGGCGATCGACATGGAAAGCGCCCGTCACCGGATTGTGATGGCCCCAGCCGATCGTCCCGAAGCCCGGGATCAAACCGGCCCAGTTGGTGAAGAGGATGAAGATGAAAATTGTCGCGAAGAACCAAAACGTTTTCCGCACCAGTTCGCTGCCGATGATGGATTCAAGAAAACTGTAGAGCCCCTCGACCAGCCATTCCCAAAAATTCTGCGCCCCGGAGGGCACCGGTTGGATTTTGCGAGTTGCGATTTGGGCAAAAGCGATTACCCCCACGGCGACGACCCAGGTCACGACCATCGAGTTAGTGACGGTGAATCCACCCTTGGAGAAGAGTGGCTCCGGGCTGAGAGACAAACCCTCTTTTTCGCCTTCTGCGGAAGCAATCGTGGGCTTGTCCTCGGCCCGCCCCGGGGTCGTTAGGCCGGCGAAAAACAACAGGGCCATGAGGCTCACGAGCAGTGGCAAGAAACGAAAATAGCGTTGAACCATTGGTGTTCGGTAAGCGGCGCTGCCGAGTGCCGGTGAAACGCGACTTGTCCCCGACGGAAACATGCCTGCGCTTCAAGGCCGCCAACGACGCGCATACAGAAAAGCAGGTTACTCGCACTGACAAGGCTCTTTTGGCGAATTTTTTATTCGCCAAAAAACCCGGGAGAAAACGCGCTCCCCGACGCCTATTTTGCCGGAACGCCTTCTTCCCGAAACGGCGGAGCCGCAACGACGCGCACCGGCGCCGGCTCCCGGCCGATCGCTTCCTGGGCGCGCGCGACCGCCTCCTGATAATGCCGTTCCAACTCGACAATGTGCATTCCCTGCTCGAAATCTTTTGCGACCGACTCGCTCGCCAGAACGCCCATCTCGCTAAAGGAATGCGACGTTTGTGTAATCTTCTTCATCTCCGCGGCGAGCGCTTCGTGATCGCGCTCCTCGACCAGGATTCCGCAGCGGCCATCTTCCACTGCCTCGGGTATTCCGCCATGCCGGGTTGCGAGCACTGGCATCCCGGTGGCCATCGCTTCGAGAATCGAATTGGGAATGCCCTCCTGGTTTTCATCGGCCGGCATTTCGCTCGGGTGAAGAAAAATGTGGCAGCGATGATAAAGCTCGAGCAGCTCGGGTTGGGAAAGAAAACCCGTGAAATGAACATGCTGGCGCACCCCGAGGTCGGTTGCGAGCGCTTCGAGGGCCGGTTGCAACGGTCCCTTTCCAGCGATCAGCAGTTGCGCGCGCGGATTTTCCCGGTGAAAAATGGCGAACCCGCGCAGGCAGGTCATCAGACCTTTTTTCGGGATCAGGCGGCAGGCTTGGAGAAATCGCCATTCCCCGTTGGCCGGTCCCTCCCGGCGCATCACCGGAAACTGCGCCAACGGAATCCCCGTGCGGTTGATTCGAATTTTCTCCGACGGACAACCTAGCCTAACAAGCCGGCGCTCGAGGGAACGCGAGCGCGCCAGGACAAGCGGGACGGCATGAAAGACTCGCCGCAGCTTTCCGGCGTAGTCGGGGCTTTCCTCTTTCAGCATCACATCCGCGCCGTGGAAGGAAACAATGCACGGTTTGTTCCAGCAGCGGATGAAGGGCAACAGATGCACGCCGGTGTGGCCAAAATAAATGTGCATGAGATCGGCCCCGCGGCGCTCGAGCAGATTGGCCAGGAGCTGATATTCGCCCCGATAAACAATCGGCGGTTGCCGTTCGACAAATTTGAGCCAGCCGTGCCGCAATAGATTTGGTCGGGGCGGGGGGATGAGTTCGATATCGTCAAACGGGAAGCGGTCGCTGTTCTGCTTCTTCTTCGTCATGACGAAAGTCTGCACTTTGCGCAGGCCGGTGACCTGCCGATAGATGTGCAGCATCTCCGATTTCAAAAAAGTTGTGCAGTAACTTGCAACGACCAATCTGGACATATTTAACGGGGAACCTCCCCTCACCGCTCGGTAAAAAGCTGTGAACTACTAGCGTATTGCATTCGCTTGTCTAACTGGAATCGATCACCCCTGCGTTTGCTCCCTCCAGGGCTGGAGGAGTTTCCAAATCGGTAATCTCAGACTCATCGTTTTGTAACCACCGATCAAGCGCTTCCTTCAAACCTTCCGCGCCCTCCCCGCTCCTCGCGGAAATCGCCACCACTTCGCGCTCGGGGTAGCGGTGGCGAAAGGCGGCAAGATTCTCCACCGCGCCGGGCAGATCCATCTTGTTTGCCACCACATACCACGGACGCCGGGAAAGACGCGGGTCATAAAGATCGATCTCACGCCGCAGGTCTTGCAAATCCTCGATCGGGTTTCGTCCTTCGCTGCCTGCCATGTCAAGCACGAAAAGCAAAACCCGGCAGCGGGTGATGTGCCGCAGAAAAGCGTGCCCGAGCCCAAGATTGCGATGCGCGCCTTCGATCAGTCCTGGAATGTCTGCGACCGTGGCGCGCCGGTAACCGCCAAACTCCACTACCCCAATCACTGGATGAAGAGTCGTAAACGGATAGGCCGCCACCTTGGGATGGGCCGCGGAAATCCGGCGCAGCAGAGTCGATTTTCCGGCGTTGGGATAGCCGACAAGCGCGGCGTCGGCGATCGTTCGCAGCTCGAGCAGGAAATTCCCTTCCTCGCCCTCTTCGCCCTCGGTGTATTCGCGCGGCGTGCGATTCCGCGAGCTTTTGAAATGCACATTTCCCTTTCCACCCTTGCCTCCCCGGCAAAGGACAAATTCGTCGTTAGGCCGGGTAAGATCGGCCAAGGGAAAACCGGCCTCCGGTTCCGCCTTCATCTTTCTGCCTTCATCCTTCATCCTTTCTTCCCACACCACCGTCCCCACTGGCACCTTGACGATTTTGTCCGGCGCGCCCCGCCCGTGCATCTGCTTCCCCTGTCCGTGCCCGCCGTTTTTCGCCCTGATCAGCGGCTCGTAGAACAACGCCGAGAGATTATCGGTGTGCGGATCGGCTCGAAGGACGATGTCGCCGCCCTTACCGCCATCCCCACCGTCTGGACCGCCCTTCGGGACAAATTTCTCCCGCCGAAAGCTGACACACCCGCGCCCACCGTTCCCGGCTTTTGCCTGCACCTTGATCCGGTCGACGAACATGATTGAAACATAGAACTGGTACGCATTCGGCGCATCTATCCTAACGAAAAGATGGAGGGCGGGGCGGTCGGGGAATTTTGTCCGCTAACAAAAACTCAGTGACGATCAGACAAGTCAGCGCACTGTCGGCAACTCCACCATCTGGTGAATTTCTCCGCCAACTTTGCTCGCGGTGAATTTGCGATCGTTTGGGGAAATGATCGCCGGTAATCCCCAGCGGGGCACCATCGTGATCCGGACAACCCGATCGACTCTGGCACCAGGAACGATCGTGAAGCGAAACCGTTGCAGGATCAGGGCCAAAGACACCTTGAGAACTTGCCAGGCAAACATCGCCCCGATGCACGCCCGCGGACCGGCACTGAAGGGCAGATATTCGTATTGCGTCGGGTCAAGGTCGCGCCACCGTTCGGGCTCGAAATGCGCGGGTCGTGGATAGAGGTGTGGCAGGCGATGAGTCAGGTAATGACTGCAAATCACGCGGGTCCCATGTAACAGCAGCAATGGGCCGAGCGTTGTCTTGTCCATGTCGGTCGCACGAATCGTAAATGGGACCGGCGGCAGGATACGCATGCTCTCCTTGATGACCCAGTCGAGATAGGAAAGCTGCGAAAGCTGCTCCTTCTCCGGTGGTTCACCCTGCAAGAGCGAATCGAGTTCCTCCATCAGCTTCTCCATCACCGCCGGATGCTGCGCCAAAAGGAAGATCGTCCAGGTCAAAGTCGCCGCGGTCGTTTCAAAACTCGCGCCAAAGAGAATGGTTGCTTGCCCAACCAACTCCCGATTGCTCATCCCGCGGTTCTCTTGATCGCGCGCCGCAATCAGAAGCGAGAGCACATCGAGGTTCGCTGCGCCGCTCGCGCGCCGCGAGTCGATCACCGCAAGGATTTCCTCCTCGATCGTTTCCGCCAGTTTGAGTAATCGCCGGTACATCGTTCCCGGCCAGTTGACTGGAAACAACCAAACTGCGGACGAAAAATTGCGACGCTGCCAATCCTCCAGCATTCGGCCAAGTCGCGAAGCCACTTCGCGATTGTGCCCGAACAAAATCTGGCCGGCCACCTGCCGGGTCAGCTCACGCATTTCGCGATGAACATCAATTCGGCCTGGCCGCCAGCGATGGAGCATTTGGGTGGTTAGCTCGCGGATCAGTTCGTGGTAGCCGTCGACCGCCTTTTTGTGAAATGGTGGCATGACTAGTTGCCGCTGGCGTTTGTGGTCGGCGCCGGTCATCCGAGTTAGCCCGTAACGAATCCGGCGTTGAGCGGAATTTTCCGGACCGCGGATAAACTGGCCGGTCGTGCGAAAAATCGCCGGGTTTCCCAGGACCTGACGGTTGTGGGCCGGCCCGATTGCGAGCACGTGCAACTTGGTCGGCTCGCCGAAGGCGATCGGTCCCAGTGCCACCAAAGGTCCGTGACGCTGATAGAGACGCGACATGCAGCCGACTGGATCGCGGAAAAAACGAATGTATTCGCGGGCCGAGGCGCGGCCCTTTAAAATTAACGCACCCGCCACGAGCGCGTTATCGTCGCCTGCCTAACCCCGAGTAAAGCGCAATTGTCTCCCGAGCGATCGCTGGCCAGCCGAATTTTTCTTCCGCGCGCTTCCGGCCCGCACGCCCAAACTTCTTTTGCAACTCAGGACTCGCCATCAACTCGTTAATCCGTCCAGCCAGGTCGCGCTCGAATTTCTCCGGGTCGATCGGCTCGAAGGGGCTCTCCTTCATCTGCTCGACCGGCACGAGAAATCCGGTTTCGCCATCAACCACCACTTCCTTGATCCCGCCAACCGCGCTCGCCACCACCGCCGTTTCACACGCCATCGCTTCGAGATTGATGATCCCAAACGGCTCGTAAATCGACGGACAACAAAAGACCGCCGCGTGCGTGTAGAGTTGGCGCACTGCTTCCCTGTCCACCATCTCTTCGATCCAGATCACGTTGCCGTGTTGCGCCTGCGCTTCGCTTACGGCCGTTTTCATTTCCGCCGCAATCTCCGGAGTGTCCGGCGCGCCGGCGCAGAGCACGATCTGGAATCCGCGATCCATGAAGGGAATCGTGCGCGTCAGGTGCACGATCCCTTTTTGGCGGGTGATTCGTCCGACAAAAAGCAGATAGGGCCGCGCCAGATCAATTCCGTAACGGAGCAGCGCATCGGTCCGCTCCGTTGGTCGATATTCCTCGAGATCGATCCCGTTGTAGATCACGTGCAGCCGGGCTGGATCGATCTTGAAGAGCCCTTCGATATCCGCCCTTGTCCCATTGGAAACCGCAATCACGGCGTCCGCCATTTCCAGCGCGGTCCGCTCCACCCAGAGGCTGAAATCGTAACCGCCGGCCAGCTGCTCGCGCTTCCACGGACGCAGCGGCTCGAGCGAATGAGTCGTGATCACGAGCGGGAGTCCGTAATTCAGCTTCGCCAAAATGCCGCCGAAATGACTGTACCAGGTATGGCAATGGACGATGTCGGCCATGATCTTTAGGGTGTTGAAATCGAGGCACCGCTGGACCGCGCCGAAGACCGAGCGCAACGGTTTCGGGCAGGTGTAAGCGCTCGCGTCCAGCTCAAAGCCGCGCACCTCCGGATTCGTCCCTAACGACTCCTGGTCGCCGAAGCAGCGGACCTCGACCTCGATCGATTTCGCCAGCTCGCGCGAGAGATAATCGACATGCACCCCGGCTCCGCCGTAAATGTGAGGCGGATACTCGTTCGTCAGGAAAAGCGCTTTCATGCAGCAGACCGGCTCGCTCGCACTTAAAACTTAAAACTCAAAACTCAAGCTTTCCTTCCATGCCAGTTCGTTCGCGTTCCGCGCGTCCCGCGGTTTTGGCCATCGACATCGGCACCTCCTCCGTTCGCACCGCGCTCTTCGACCAGCGCGCCCGCCTCATCGGGCGATCGAAAGCCAGCCAGGACTATCGGGTGCGGCATGCACCCGATCAGGCTGCGACGCTCGACCCGGCAATCCTTCTCCGCGCGACAAAAAAGTGTCTGCGGCAAACCCGGTCTCACCTAACGAAAAGCGATCGGGCGGTCGTCGCCGGTTCCGGATTCTGGCACAGCCTGCTCGGGATCGATCCCAAGAGCAATCCCCTCACCTCGGTTTACACCTGGGCTGACGCGCGCTCGGCCGCGGACGCCGCGCGGCTGCGCGAGCAGTTCGACGAGCGGATCATCCAACGGCGCACCGGTTGCCTGCTGCGGGGCTCCTTCTGGCCGGCCAAACTCGCCTGGCTCCGCCGCACCGAGCGAGAGCTGTTCCGCCGGGTCGCTCGCTGGGTTTCGCCGGCGGAATGGGTTTTCGAGCAACTCTTCGGCAACCGCGCCTGCAGCCATTCGATGGCGAGCGGGACTGGCCTTTACCAGCTGGCGCGGGGCGATTGGGACGAGGAGTTGCTCGCGGCTCTTGGCCTAACGAATTCCCAACTCGACCCCCTCCAGGATCGGGTGGAAAACAAGAACACCGCCATCTTTGCCGCGATCGGCGACGGCGCCGCGGGAAATCTTGGCTCCGGCGCGACCGAACCGGGGGTGCTCGCGATCAATGTCGGAACCAGCGCCGCCGTGCGCACCGTCGCCTCGCCCAACGTCCAGTTGCCTTTCGGGATGTTTCGTTTCGTCATCGATGTACGCCGCCAGTTGCTCGGCGGCGCGATCAGCAACGCCGGCAGTCTGCGCGCCTGGTGTCTGCGCGAGCTGCGTCTGCCTAACGATGAGCGGAGAATCGAAAAGCTCCTCCGCGAGAGAGCGAAGACGGAGGGCCGCCTGACAATTCTCCCGTTTTGGGTGAGCGAGCGCGCGCCCAGCTGGCCGGAGCACCTTAGCGGAACAATCACCGGGCTGACTCAGGCGACGAGCGCGGCCGATCTCCTGGTTGCAGCGATTGCCGCGCCGTTTCATCGCCTCGCGGATGTTCTTCGAGATCTGGAGAAAGCGGTTGGCCGGGGAGCCAGGATCATCGTTTCCGGCGGCATCGTGCAATCACCCGCCTCGCTTCAGTTGCTGGCCGATTCGTTAGGTCGGGAGCTTGAAGTTTGCGCGGAACAGGAAGCATCGCTCCGCGGCGCGGCCGTGCATGCGCTCGAACAGCTCGGCTATGACGTCCCTCCGCCGAAGATCAGAAAACGTGTTCGGCCCGATCCGGAGCGTCACGCGGTGATGCGCCAACAAGCAGCTCAACAAAGGGACTTGGAACAAATCCTTCAAACGGGGGCTCGTTAGGCCACGGGCCTTTGCCCGGGTAGCGCACTCGTTCTCGAGTGCTGGGTCGCGTTGTTCCAACGCGACGACCTTCCCGTGGTGGTCCACCTGCAAGAAAATTTCATCATCTCCAAAAAGGCTCGTCGCGGCGACACGCCGCGACCAGCACTCGGAACGAGTGCGCTACCCACTGCGCAGGATCCGAGCCTACTCGCGATCGAGCGCCTTGAGCCAGCTCATCACCAGGTCGTGCTTCTCGCGTTCGCCCCGGCGCTCGAAAATGAAAACCAAATTCGCCAGCATCCGCATCAGCACGAGCCGCGGCGATGCGGGCGCGAAGTAACTCGAATGCGTTTTCAGTTTTTGCCGCGCCAGGATCGCTTCGCAGTCCGGCCGGGAGAGAATTCGCCCGCCATGAAACGGATCGAAAAAGATGCGTTCATAACGGGCAATGAAATGACCGGGCAAATTAATCCCGTCAATCTCCATCCCCGCCCGCCGTCCGACGATGACGTAGAGCATGACCAGCGAAATCGGGATCCCGCGCCGGCTCTCGATCACCTCGCTCAGCAGCGAATTGTTCGGATCGTAGTATTCCTCCGCGTTTCCCTCGAACCTAAGATCGACCGCCATGAAATTCGTCAAAACCTGCAAGCGCTCCCGGGAAGAGCCGGCGACCGCAACCGACGACCGCAATCGTGCACCCCAGGAATCGAGTTTGCGATGCAGCTTCGCGATGGGCGCCTCTGGAAAAAAACAACGGGTTAGGAGCCACCACGCCGCCTCGAGGTCGCCATGCTCGGGAAAAAGATGGGCGCAGAGCAGCATTTCATCCTGCGCTTCGTCGGCCTGGATCCGTTCGAGAACGTCGCGCACATGCGCCGTGACCGCGGCATCGTCGAGCGCGAGCAGATCGCGCAGTGTCGCCATCCCGTCGATCCCGGCCTCGACCAATTGCTCCTTCAAGAGATTAACCGTCGACGGGTCGTTGTCCCGGAGGAGGCGAATCAAGGCATCTCTTTGCGACATGCCCGTTTGTATGATTTTCGCGGGCGCGACGCAAGCTTCTCGCGCTCGATCGCACCATGGGCGTCCCGCGGTGCAGGATGCCTAACGTCTGTGTTCCTGGTCGAGAGAAACAGCTTTGGCCTGCTGCCTTCGGGCCTTTGCTGGAAAGTCGCCACCGTTGGACCGTTGTGACAATCGTAGTCATTGAACTGGTGATCTTCGTTAGGCGATCGCTGGCTGCGGCTCGAGAAAAAATCGCACGAGCAGAGCGCAGACCTGGGAGGGTCAGGCAGAGACGGGTGTCCGCCCCCGCCTCAGCCCTCGCGCCCTTCCAGGAGGATTGTCGCCATCGCGATGTTTTCCGTGTGGCTAAGACTGATCCAGACACTTTCGACCTTGCGTTCCTGCGCCAGGCGCGCGGCGCCGCCGGCCAGGGCGACATACGGCTCGCCGCTCGCCTTCTTGCGCACGTCGAGGTCGCGCCAGCTCATCGATTTTCCTATCCCGGTGCCGAACGCCTTCGAGAGCGCCTCTTTCGCCGCAAAACGCGCGGCGAAATGGCGCGCCGGAAATTTCATCGATTGGGAATAGGCGATCTCACCTTCGGTGAAAACGCGCTGGAGAAAACGGTCGCCGAAACGCGCGATCGAGTTTTCGATCCGCGCGCAATCGACCACGTCGACCCCGATCCCGATGACGCTCATCCCTTGTAGTTCTGCATCAGGGCGAGCATCTCGCCGACGGCGGCTTCAATCCCGACAAACATGGCGCGCGAAACGATTGAGTGACCGATGTTCAATTCCGCCAGGTGTGGAATCTGGTGGATCAGAGAGATGTTGCGGTAGTTGATCCCGTGGCCGGCATTCACCTGAAGTCCAAGTTTCGCGGCGCGCGCCGCGGCAAGCTGAAGCCGTTCCAACTCCTGTCGCTCGATTTTTTCCGTGAAGGCGTTGGCCAGCGCGCCGGTGTGCAACTCGACCATGTCGGCCTCGAGTTCGCGCGCGAGCTCGATTTGTTTCGTTACCGGATCTAGAAAAAGACTGACCCGAATTCCGGCGGCGTTGAGCCGTTTCATCGTCGGGCGCAGCTCGCGCTCGTGCCGGCCGAGATCCAGCCCGCCCTCGGTCGTGATTTCCTGGCGCGCTTCCGGCACGAGACATACTTCGTCCGGCTGCAACCGAAGCGCGAAATCGATAATCTCGGGCGTGTTGCCCATCTCGAGGTTGAGTTTGGTCATGATGTTGGCGCGCAGGCGTTCGAGGTCGCGGTCCTGCATGTGCCGGCGATCGGCACGAAGATGGGCGACAATCCCGCTCGCCCCGGCGCGCTCGCACAAGCTGGCGGCCGCGATCGGATCGGGCTCGGCGTTCTTCGAATCCGGCATCGTGGCATAGCGGGCCTGCCGCAGGGTTGCGATGTGGTCGAGGTTAACCCCGAGGCGTAAAGTTGACATCAGGACCTATAGGAGTGCTGCTGCCGGAAAGGCAAACACGAAACTGGACTGACTTTTCTCCTCCCCCGGCCCCGGAGTAGCGGCTCCTCGTTAGTCGAGCACTTCGAACTGGCTCATGAGCCGGAACATCTCGTAGCGCTCGTCGATTTCCTCATTTGTCAGGCTGCGCAGGCGATTGAGGCTGAAGGCTTCGACATTGAAGCTCGCCAGGACGCTTCCGAAAATCACTCCCTTGCGGAGCAGAGAAAAATCGATCTCGGACGCCCCCTGGCCAGCCAGATAACCGGCCAGACCGCCGGCAAAGGTATCCCCCGCCCCGGTCGGGTCGTGGATGTCTTCGAGCGGATAAGCGCCGCAACTGAAGAAATCATCCGGACCGAAAAGAAGCGCGCCATGCTCGCCTTTTTTTACCGCGACATAGTTCGGGCCCATCCGGCGAATGGCGCGACCGGCACGAATCAGGCTGGTGTCGCCCGTCATCTGCCGCGCTTCGCTGTCGTTGAGAATGAGCAGGTCGACGCGTGGGAGCAGCGCATCGAGCTCTTGGCGCGTCGTCTCGATCCACAGGTCCATCGTGTCGGCGACAACGAAACGGGGGTTGCGTATTTGATCGAGAACATGCGATTGGAGCGCGGGCGCGATGTTGGCCAGAAGAACGAATTCGGTCCCGCGAAATTCCTCCGGCAATTCCGGTTTGAAATTTTCAAAGACGTTGAGAGCGACCGAGCGAGTCTCGCGCGAGTTCAGGTCCCAGGCGTACTCGCCCGACCAGCGAAAGGTTTTTCCCTTTACCCGCTGCACTCCGCTCGGGTCGATCCGGCGCGATTTCCAGAAGGCAAATTCCGATTCGGGAAAATCGTCGCCCACCACCCCGACCAGATTAACCGGCGAGAAGAAACTCGCCCCCACCGCCGCATAGGAAGCGGAGCCGCCGAGCTGATCGGCATGCTCTTCGACCGGAGTTTTCACGGTGTCGAGCGCGATCGAGCCAACTACGAGAACCGGCATGGGAAAAGTTGAGAGTTCCTAGTCGAGAGTTGAGAGAAGGGCTTTGGCCCGGTGCGTGGCAGCCGCAACATCGTCACTGTGCAGCAGGCCAGATACAAGGACAACGCGGGTTGCGCCAGCAGCCAAAACCTGCGGCAGATTCTCGAGCTTAATCCCCCCGATGCAGAAAATCGGACGGGCCACCAGTTCGTGGGCCCGGCGAATGTCGCCCGTGCCAATCGGTGAATATTGCGGCTTGGTCGGGGTGGCAAAAAGCGGACCGAACCCGATGTAATCCGCCCCCGCCTCTTCTGCGGCGGTCGCTTGGGCGAGGCTGTGGGTCGACTGCCCGATCCAGCAGTCGCGCCCGACGATTTTTCGCGCGGCGGCGATCGAGAGATCCTCCTGCCCGAGATGCAAGCCCTCGACCGGCAGGTCGCGTGCGATCGTGGCGTGATCGTTGATAATCAAAGGAACACCGGCTTCGCTCGTCAGGGGATGAAGCCTGGTCGTTAGGCGAGCAAGCTCCTCGACGCTTTGCCTTTTCCCGCGCAACTGGATGAGATCGGCCCCGCCCTCGAGTAATTCGGCCGCAACTCTTTCGGCATCGTTAGGCGCAACGTAGCCAAGATCGAGGATGGCATAGAGGCGGGCCTTGCCTAACGACTTCACGGCAGCCTTTTGCGACCAAATAGACGGGCACCGACGGCGCGGATGTCCTCCAGTTCGGCCGGATGGATCGATTTTGTGCCTAACTCTGGCCTGGAGGGAAGCGCGCTGTCGCTTCCCCGGCCGTCTCCAGATTCACCACCGGCGATCACTCGCGCAACCGCCCCTCGGAGGGTCTGAGTTCGAAGTTTTCCGAGTTCATGAAGCGATCGACAAAACCGGTGTCGTAGTTGCCGTTGCGGAAATCGGCATTGCGCATGATCGCGCTGTGAAACGGGATCGTGGTCTTGATTCCGGCGATGAGATATTCGCCCAGGGCCCGCCGCATCCGGTCGATCGCCGAGGCCCGGCTCGCACCGACTGCGATCAGCTTGGAGATCAACGAGTCGTAGTAGGGCGGGACGGTGTAACCGCTATAGGCATGCGAATCGACCCGAATGCCCCGCCCGCCGGGAGCGTAGTAGAAATTAATCCGGCCGGCCGAAGGCTGGAAGTTGTGCGCCGGGTCTTCGGCATTGATCCGGCACTGAAGGGCGTGGGAGCGCGGGAAAGCTTCGGCGACATGAGGCGAAAGCTTGTCGCCCGCCGCGATATGAATCTGCTCTTTCACCAAATCGCAGCCGTAAACTTCTTCAGTGATGGTGTGTTCAACCTGGATGCGGGTGTTCATCTCGATGAAATAGAAGTGGCCCTTCGGGTCGACCAGAAATTCCATCGTCCCGCAGTTCACATAGCCGACGGAGCGGGCCAGCTTCACCGCCGCCTGGCCCATCCGCTTGCGCAAGGCGGGAGTAAGCAACGGCGACGGACATTCCTCGATCACTTTCTGGTTGCGCCGCTGGATCGAACAATCGCGCTCGCCGAGCTGAATGATGTTGCCCTCGTTATCCGCGACAATCTGGAACTCGATGTGATGCGGGTTCACGAGCAGCTTTTCGAGGTAAACCTCGCGATTGCCGAAGGCCTTCTCCGCTTCCATCCGCGCGCCGTGAAATCCCTGGACCAGGCTGACCTCATTATGCGCCGCGCGCATTCCCCGCCCGCCGCCCCCGGCCACGGCTTTAATCATAACCGGATAACCGATTCGCTTCGCCACCTTGATCGCTTCGGTTTCGTTCTCGACGATCCCGTCGCTCCCGGGAGTGACCGGCACCCCGGCGCGCCGCGCCGCCTCCCGCGCGGAATTCTTATCTCCCATCACACGCATCGCTGCCGAAGGAGGACCGATAAACTTGATTTTGCAGCTCTCGCAGACTTCGGCGAAATGAGCGTTTTCGGCGAGGAAACCGTAGCCGGGATGAATCGCGTCGACGTCGCCGACTTCGGCCGCGCTCATGATCCGATCGATCTTCAGGTAACTGTCCGCGCTCGGGGCCGAGCCGATGCAGATGGCCTCGTCTGCCAACTGAACGTGGAGCGAATCGACGTCGGCTTCGGAATAGACCGCGAGGGTGCGAATGCCCAGCTCCTTGCAGGCGCGGATAACCCGCAGGGCGATTTCTCCCCGGTTGGCGATGAGGATTTTTTCAAACATGAAAAGGTGGCGCGCGGATGAAGGCGCAAGCTGGAAGCTCGCGCTATCTTACCTTGAATAGCGCCTGGCCGAACTGCACCGGCTTGCCATTTTCCGCCACCACCTCGGCAATGATGCCGCTCGTTTCCGCCTTGATTTCGTTCATCACTTTCATCGCTTCGATGATGCAAACCACCGTATCCTCATTCACTGCCTGGCCGACCTCGACAAAGGGCGGCGACTCAGGCGAGGCCGCACGATAAAAGGTGCCGACCATCGGCGAGATAATCTCTTTCGTCGCGGCCGGGGCCGACGCTTCGGCTGCGGCAGGCGCCGCGGTCTGGTGTTCGATCAGACCCGGCGCGGCGGCCGCGGGCGCGCTCACAAACTGCGGGGCGGGCGCGGCGATAACGGTCTGTTCTGCGGGGCCCTTTTGCAGTTTGAGGCGGAACCCATCCTTTTCCATCTCGAAGACGGTGAGGTCATTTTTTTTCATCAGGTCGATGATGGCTTTGATGTCTTTGAGTTCCAAAAAGAGGGTTCCTTTCCGAAGAACGTTAGGTAAAGCGGTTTTGATTGCGGGGTCAAGCCATGGCTTCCGCAGGGAGTTGCGAGACGGCACAAGCGGTCAATCCTGCGCCACCGCAGCTCGTCCGGGAGGTCCCGCGGCCAGGGCCGGCAGCCCCTCGTTCATCACGCGACCGTCGCGCAGCTCGATCTGCCGCTCGGTCGCGGCCGCAACCTGTGCGCTGTGAGTAACGAGAATCAGCGTGGTCCGCTTTTCGCGCGCGATCTGCTCGAGCAGCTCGAGGACGCGACCGGCGGCGGCGGTGTCGAGATTGCCAGTCGGTTCGTCAGCGATCAGGAGGGAAGGACGATGGACCAAGGCGCGCGCAATCGCGGTCCGCTGTTGTTCCCCGCCGCTCAGTTGATGGATGAAATGGGAAGCGCGGTTCGTTAGGCCAACGAGCGCGAGCATTTCCTCTGCGCGGGCGATCGCTTCCTCCGGCGCGACGCCTTGGAGGAGCAGGGGCAGGCTCACGTTCTCGAGCGCGTTCATCGTCGGAAGGAGATTAAAAAACTGAAAGACCAGCCCAAGCCGGCGACGCCGGAACTCGGTCAGGGCGGCATCGTCCGCCATCGTTAGGCTGAGGCTGTCGACCGTAATCTCCCCCGCGGTCGGGCGGTCGAGTCCGGCGATCAAATGCATCAAAGTGCTTTTCCCGCAGCCGCTCGGGCCAAGCACGGCGACAAATTCACCCCGCGCGATGGTGAACGAGACCTGATCGAGCGCGTGGACGGTGCGTTCGCCCGACTCGTAATAACGGCTAACCTTGTGCAAGGAAATCATGACCGCGTCCGCTCATCTTACTACGTCCACGTTGCACGCAAGAACACCGCCAAAATTCCGGATCGTGGCGGAGACCGACGACTTGCTCGCGATCGACAAACCCCCGTTCCTGCTCATCCATCCGAGCAAGCCGGACGGCACGCCGACGCTTTGGGCGGCCTTGCGCGAGCTGCTTGCGTTTGAATTGATCAACGGCGGCCAGGTCTCGATCGTCAACCGACTCGATCGTGAAACCAGCGGCCTGGTCCTGGTCGCAAAAAATCTCCCGGCCGCACGCCGGCTTGGCCGGGCGATGGAGCGACGCCAGATGGAGAAGGAATACCTGGCGATTGTCTGGGGTTGGCCGGAGTGGGGAACAAAAACGGTCGACGCGCCGCTCGCGCGCCAGGGGGAACGTCAGCGGTCGGCAATATGGCTCAAGCAAATGGTTCACGAGAAAGGCGCTCCGGCAGTGACAGAGTTTCGGGTCGAAAAACGGTTCATCCGGCGCGGTGAAGCCGCTGGTAAATTCGCGGTCGTTAGGGCACTTCCCCGGACCGGACGAACGCATCAGATTCGGGTTCATCTGGCCTATTCGGGTTACCCGATCGTAGGCGACAAAATTTATGGGCCTGATGAAAAGCTCTATCTCCGATTTATCAAAACCGGCTGGACGCGGGAGTTGGAACGCGAACTCCTTCTCCCTCGTCATGCACTGCACTCTTCCCGACTACGATTGCGGGTTGAATTTGATTGGCGGAGCGACCTGCCGCCCGACCTCGGCCGGTTCGCAGAGATTCGTTAGGGCCATTTTGTCATCCCGAGCGGAGCGAGGGACCTCTCAGGCGTTGTTCCACCTTGGTTGGGAAAATACGCCTCTCTTGCTCGAGAGATCCGTCGCCGTCCTGCGGCGGCTCGGAATGACAAAATGCTTTCGGCGAATTGCGCTCTACCTCGTCGCCACCTTCAGATTCAGAATCCGGATTCTAGCCGCTCCCATTTGATGATCGGTCGCGAGGGTGAGGCCGCCCGATTTCTCGTAGGCCGACCAGGTCGCGTGCATCGTTTTTCCCGGCTCTGGCATGTAATCCCAGGAGGTCACGAGTTTCGTCTGCGGGTCGATGTAAAGGTTGTATTGATCGCCCGGCGTGAGGCCGATCTGACCGAAACTCAAATGCAGAACTTCCCGCTTCGCCCCATCCACTGCTTTGCTCTCCTCGGCCGCCAGGTTTACCCCCTTGTCCTTCAACTTCAGCGGCGCGAGCAGCCAGTAGGAGTCGTTCACCCAGCGGGCATACGCCGCCTTGGAATCCTCATCGCCCGCCGGATCCATCAGGTTCACGGTCACCTCCTTGCCCTTCCATTTCACCCGGTCGGTCCAGTTCGCCACGTCCCAGTGGTGCTCGGCGGAGACGACGGTTTTGCCCTCCTTTTCGACTGTGAAAGTAAAGTCGATGGCCTGCACCCTGGGCCAGTTTTCGCCGCCGGCCGCTTTCCAAACCGAATCGGCCAGTTGTTGCGCGGAAGAATCCTCCGCCGCCCGGGAAATGCCCGCCGTGAACAGGAGGGCGAGCAGACATGCGCCTGTGATTTTCTTCATCACCGCAGGATGCCAATTCGGCGGCTTGATTGCAATTGCGAGAAGCCGAAATATCGTCCGCCCTTTCGATGAGGGTCCGACACGGTTGGGTTGTTGCATTCTTTTTCCCGCTTCTGCTCGGAGGTAACCTGCGGGCGGGCGAAACCGCGCCACCCACTGCGATCGTCGGCGCGCCGAGCGAATGGGAGCCGCCGCGTTTCGAGTTCGCGACTGAGACGGCCTACCTCCTGAGCTTCATCGGCAACCCCAACAGCTACGAGATTGGCGCCCAGTTTTTTACCGGGCGAATCCGCTGGGGCGTGAACCGCAATGACGCAAGCATCTTTCGCGGTTACAACCAGGTTTATCTCCTCGCCATCGCCGAGCCGATTTTTCGCGGCCCGGAGAACCGCTACTTCGGGATCTCGACCGGGTTTCGCCATGTTTTCGTTAGGCCGGGTTGGCGGATCCAGCCCTATATCTCGGGCGGAGTCGGGGCCGGTTTCATCGACAGCACGGATCAATTCCGGCAGGGACAGGGCCAGGACTTTACCTTCAATATTCTGACCCAGGCCGGGATCGATTATCTGGTGAACGATCACTGGAAATTGAATATCGGGGCGCTCTACCAGCATCTTTCCAACGCTGGCCAGACCGATCCCAATCCAAGCCTCAACCTGATCGGCCCGCAGGTTGGGGTGACTTATTCGTTCTAGCCAGCACCTTTTCTCTTACTCCTGCTCATGCTCTTGCTCTAAGGGGTGGGAAAAAAAGAGCAGGAGCAGGAGCAAGAGAAAGAGTAAAAAAAAGCAGATGACCACGCCTAACGAGAACGTCCTCGTCGTCCGGCGATCGCTTTTTGACCAACTGGGGAGCTTTCACGGGCTTAACTTCGAGCCACAACGTTACCTCGATGCCATGCTCGCCCGGGGGAACAATTACTTCCTTTCCCGAGTCGTGGCGGAGAACGACCCCAGCCACAAACAAATCATCCCTTACGCCATCCTGGCCTGTGGCGATCGGGTGCTCTATTACGTCCGCGGAAAAAGAGCAGGCGAACAGCGGCTGGTCGCCAAGGGCTCGATCGGGATCGGCGGGCACATGAACGACGAGGACGAATCGCTCTTTGCCTGGGACGAACAGGCATATCGCGCCGGGGTCGAGCGCGAAGTGAACGAGGAAGTGCAGCTCGAGCCGCCATTTGAAGACCGCATCGTCGCGCTCCTCAATGACGACACCACTGAAGTGGGTCGGGTGCATCTCGGGGTGGTGCACGTTTTCCGCCTGGAAGAGCCCAGGGTGCAGAAGCGTGAAGCGATGATCACCAACCTCGCCTTCCTCACCAAAGCGGAATTGCAAGCGCGCCGGGAAACCCTCGAGACCTGGTCGCAGATCTGCCTGGATCAACTCGAGCGCCTGCTCGCCTAACGAGTCGGAGCCGTCCGCGCATCTTATTTTGTCATCCCGAGCCGCGAGGGGCGGCGAACCCGCGCGATCTCAGCGAGCCTCGGGTGTGAGCGTTGCGCAAGGGTGAACCCAAAACCCCGGATCCAGTTCCTTTTTCACACGGACCGCCATTTCTTTCGCGTCAGCTCCGCCTCGCAGCACCGCAAACACGGTCGAGCCGGAACCGGAGAGTAATGCCCCAGCGACCTCGGGCTGTTTCCTCAGCCACATCTTCGTTTGCGCAAGAAAAAGATATTTCTCGAAAACCGGCCGCTCGAGATCGTTTTCCAGCACCAGGTCCCCTACCGTCTGCGGCGAATAATCGACATCTGGCAGTTGCCGCGACTCACGCCAACGCTGATACGCCCATGGACTCGGTACTCCGAATTCCGGTTTTAAAAGCAAGAGCATCAGTTTCGCCAAGCCTGGGACCGGCTCGACGATCTCGCCACGTCCGCGGCAGCAGGCTGCTCCCTTAAGGAGAAAGAACGGTACATCGGAACCAATTTCCGCTCCCAGGTACCTTAGGCGGGAAAGAGCCAGCGGTTGGCCGTGCATTTCGTTCAACCCAAGCAGCGTGCTCGCGGCGTCGCTGCTCCCCCCGCCCAAGCCTGCGCCGTGCGGAATTTTTTTTCGCAACCGAATCCGCACTCGCGGCTTGCCCTTGATCTCCGCAAAAAAACTCCGCGCCGCTTTCAGCACCAGATTTTCCTCACCCGCAGGCAAACTTTGGTCGTCGCAGGAAAAAGAGATGCCCGGGTCGCTGGGCTCGATCGTCAGCTCATCGGCAAGCGAGATCGGGGTCATCAGGCTCTCGATCTCGTGAAAGCCGTCCTCGCGCCGGCCCAGAATCTTGAGCGACAAATTGATCTTCGCCGGCGCGAAAAGCTGCATACCTTGCTGCAATCCTCTGTAGAAGGGCATGAACACGCAAGCCGCTGCTAACGACCCAGGTGCACGGATCATCATCGCGCTCGATTTCCCGACAATGGAAGGGGCCCTCGCGCTCGTCCGCCAGATCGCGCCCCACCCCGGTCTTTTCAAGGTCGGCTTGCAACTCTACACCGCCGCCGGCCCGGAAATCGTCCGAGCAGTGCGCGATCTGGGGGGGCGCGTTTTTCTCGATTTGAAACTGCACGATATTCCCCACACCGTGGCGCGCGCGGTGGAGAGCGCGAATTCGTTAGGTGCGGAAATGCTCACGCTCCACCTGAGCGGCGGAGGCGCGATGATCGAGGCCGCGGTGGGCGCGGCCGCGCCGGAGATATTACTTCTCGGAGTTACCGTCTTGACCAGCGCTGACGCCACCACGCTGCGCGAGACCGGCGTCAATTCCCCGGTCGACCAACAGGTGTTGCGACTGGCTCGACTCGGAATCGAGCGTGGCATCCGGGGACTGGTGGCGAGCGCGCACGAAGTCGCCCCGCTTCGCGCGGAGTTTGCCGAGCGAGTCAAGCTCGTTATCCCGGGTATTCGACCGGCCGGCTCCCCGAGCGGCGATCAAAAGCGAACCATGGCGCCGGCCGAGGCCCTCAAGGCGGGCGCCGATTTTTTGGTCATCGGCCGGCCGATCACCGGTGCGAAGAATCCGCGCGCCGCGCTCGACCAAATCGTGGCCGATGTTATTTGAGCGGCTGATCGTTCATCACGATCGCGCGGACCGCAGCGCGGCGCTTAACATGGCGATCGACGAAGCGCTTCTCGACACCGCAACGATACCGACACTCCGGTGTTATCGCTGGGACCATCCGGCGCTTTCCATTGGCTATTTCGGGAAATTTGCCGAGGTCGCGGGGGAAGTGAAAGCGCGCGATATCGTCAGGCGCTGGACCGGTGGCGGCATCGTTCCTCATGGCGATGATCTTACCTATTCCTTAGTCGCACCAGGTGGTGATGCGACGGCCGCGCTCGGTCCGCTCGCGATTTATTCCGCGGTCCACAGTGCGATTCGCGATGCCTTGGCCGAGGCGGGCACGATGGCCCAATTGATTCGCGAAAGCGCGCCGAAGATTTCCGACGCCTGCTTTGCCAATCCGGTGCGCCACGATCTGATCGTGGATGGACGCAAAATCGCCGGCGCGGCCCAGCGCCGGACCCACCGAGGTCTTCTCCAGCAGGGCAGTATCCAGTTGTCCGCGCTTGGAAAGTCATTCCGCGATCGCTTTGCCGCTTTGCTCGGGGATGAAGTTGAGGAAGGCGAAATGCCACCTTCGCTCATCGCCCGTGCGGCCGAATTGACGGCGCAGAAATATGCAACCGGGGAGTGGTTGCACCGCTGGTAGAGCCGTTTTGCAAGCGGGCTGGCGCGCTCGCAGGCGCCGCTCTTGTTGCGCTGAGTAGCTTTGACTTTAAAAGCCGACCTTCTATCCTGCGCTTGTGAAAATTTCCGCGAACCCGGCCGCACCCGTGTCTAACGGGATGGCGGGTTCCCTGGCGCGCGTCTTCACTCCGGTCCAGGCGCAACTCGATGAGGTCGATCACCGAATTTCCGCCCAAACACGGGCGTTTGATCCCGCCCTCGAAGGTTATGTCGCGTACGCCATCGGCGGCGGTGGCAAACGGTTGCGTCCGCTCGTCGCCCTTCTCAGCGGCGGCGCCACCGGTTCGTTAGGGGCGGACCATCTCGATCTGGCCGTGATTGTCGAGCTGATCCATCTCGCCACTCTCGTGCACGACGACATTATGGATGACGCCGAACGTCGCCGGTCCCAGCCAACGGTGAACGCGCGCTGGGGCAATTCCCTCAGCGTGCTGCTCGGCGATGTGCTCTTCGCTCATGCGCTCAATCTTTCGACCGCCTTCGACGACCTCCACCTCAGCCGCACCATTGCCCGCACCGCGAGCGAGGTCTGCTCCGGCGAAATGATCCAGACCCAGCGCCGGTTCGATCTGCAGCTCTCGCGCGAAGAGTATTTCCGGATCATTCGCATGAAAACCGGTTCGCTTTTTGCCTGCGCGGCCGAGCTGGGTGCTTACCTGAGCGACGCTTCGCCCGAAGTCGTCCGGCGAATGAAAGATTTCGGGGCGAAAATCGGCACCGCCTACCAAATCTATGACGACTGCCTCGATATTGTCGGGACCGAAGTCGACACCGGCAAAACCCTCGGGACCGATCTGCGCAAGGGCAAGCTTACCCTCCCGGTTTTGATTCTGCTCGATTCGGCGTCGGCCTTCGATCGGCAACGCTGCTGCGCCCTCGTCCTCGAGGGAAAACTGGAAGAGGTGACCGCGCTTCTGCAAAGCTCGCCTAACGACGGCGCGCTCAGCAGCGCAATTGATATGGCGGTCGATCTGACACGTGAGGCGCAGGCGGAACTGACGCCGCTTCCGGCCAATCGCTACGTCGATTCCTTGTTTGGTCTGGGCGAAGCGCTCCACGAATTGCTCGAGCAATTCCGCGCCTGAGGATCGGAAAAAACGCCGGACCTCCCCGACTTTCATGACGGCGCCGCTGAAAATCCGCGAATTGCCGAAGGAAGATCGGCCGCGGGAACGGCTTGCGGCTCGAGGTGCGGGTGCGCTGAGCGACGCCGAATTGATCGCGATTCTCCTTCGCACCGGACGGGTGGGCGCGAACGCGATCGACCTCGCGCATCATTTGATCCGGGAATACCGTTCGTTAGGCAAATTGAGCCGCTGCTCAGTCAGGGAGCTGGCCAAAATCAAGGGTGTCGGTTTCGCCAAGGCGACGCAACTGGCTGCGGCCTTCGGCCTCGCTCAGCGCCTGGCGCAGGAGAATTTCGCCGAACAACGGATCGAGACCCCGCAACAGGTGTACGAGCTGCTCGGCTCGGAGCTGCGCTCGCTGCACAAGGAATCGCTCCGCATTATTCTGCTCGACACGCGCTACCATCTCATTCGAGTCGAGCAGGTGTCGTTAGGCAGCCTCAACGAGAGCATCGCTCATCCGCGGGACGTCTTTCGGCCCGCGGTCATTCATTCCGCTTATGCCGTGATTGTGACGCATAATCATCCCTCGGGCGATCCCTCGCCCAGCCAGGCCGATCACAGCCTCACGCGGCGGCTGCGCGAGGCGGCCGAGCTTCTTCAAATCAAACTGCTCGACCACGTGATCATCGGTGCGCCTAACGAAAACCGGTCGCCCTATTTCAGTTTCAAGGAAATGGGCGCGCTGTGAAGATTCACCCCACGGCGGTGGTCGAGCCGGGCGCACAACTGGGCGAAGAGGTCGAGATCGGCCCCTATGCCTGGATCGGCGGCGAAGTGGAAATCGGCCCGCGCACAATCGTGCAGTCCCACGCCGTGATCGAGGGTGTTGTGCGATTGGGAGCCGACAACCAAATCGGGCGCGGCGCAATCATCGGCGGCCTGCCGCAGGACTTGAACTTCAAGCCGGGCACGCGCAGCTCGGTCGAGATCGGCAATCGCAATGTCATCCGCGAACACGCCACGATCCACCGCGGGACCGCGCCCAATTCCGCGACCCGAATCGGGGAGGACAATTTTCTCATGGCCGGCGTGCATCTCGGCCACAACTGTTCCCTCGGGAGCAGGATCGTCATCGCGAACAACTGTTTGCTTGGAGGATACGTCGTGGTCGAAGACAGCGCGTTTCTCGGCGGCGGTTGCGTCTTTCATCAGTTCATGCGGATTGGCCGGCTCGCGATCGCGCAGGGGCTTTCCGCCTTCAGCAAGGACATCCCGCCGTTCTGCCTCGCCGCCGAACGCAACCAGGTCTTCGGCCTCAACGTCGTTGGACTGCGCCGCGCCGGTTTTAGCGCCGAGGAACGGAAGGAAATCCGGGCGGCCTTTCGTTTGCTTTATGAAAGCAGCCTGAATGTGAAACAGGCACTCGCTCGCGCCCAGGAGGGGGCGTGGTCGGAAACGGCCCGAAGCTTTTTTGACTTTGTCGCCCAGGCGCAACGCCGCGGCATCTGCGCCTTTGGCCGGGTCAGTCGCAGCGGCGTAGAAGAAGAGTAGTCGTTAGGCGGAATTTGCCAGTTCGAGCAGGACATCGGCGTGACACGGCTGGCCGAGCGGACACCAGCAGGCGAGATTTTTTCCACGCAGACAGGCCCGCAGGTCGCGCGGGTTGAAAGCGTCGCGCGCATACTGGCGGTAAAGCGCGACCGATTTCGCGGCGGTCAATCTTTTGCCGCCGATCAACTCCGAGCCGACGATGAAAGGATTCCCCCAGACCGTCGGTCGCCCGACGTAGACCGTGTTGGCCGGCATCTTCCAGTTCTTCGTCCGCCGTCGCACCACCCGACGCGGGCGGCTGTGCTCCCGCTTCACCCGTGAACTTCGATGGCGTAGAGGGAGACTGCAATGACGCGGCCGGGGTCACCGCCCCCGGCAGAACCTGGTTGCGTTAGGAGGAGGCCGCGTTGGCCGCAAAGGCTCAGACCCACATCGTGCGATCGAAGGTACGATACTGGATCGCTTCGCTCACGTGGTCGGACGCGATCGCTTCCGCGCCGGCGAGATCGGCAATGGTGCGCGAGACTTTCAGAATCCGGTCGTAGGCTCGCGCGCTCAGGCTCAGCTCGTTCATTGCCATCCGGATCAAATCCTGCGATTCAGTCGTCAGGCGACAATGCTGCTTGATTGCCCGGGCCGACATGCGCGCGTTGCAGGTTGTCTTGTTGTCGGAGGAAAATCGCGCCTGCTGGCGTTGACGCGCCGCGCTCACCCGCTCCCGAATGGCGGCTGAACTCTCCTCGGCCTTTTCGCTCGCAATCTGCCGGTACTCGACCGCCGGCACTTCGATATGCAGATCGATCCGATCGAGGAGCGGTCCGGAGATGCGCTGCCGGTAACGCTGCACCTGCACCGGACTGCACCGGCATTCGCGTTTCAAATCCCCGAAATAACCGCAGGGGCATGGATTCATCGCCGCCACGAGCATGAATTCCGAGGGAAAAGTAAGCGAGCCGGCGGCGCGCGAGATCGTGACCCGGCCGTCTTCGAGGGGCTGGCGCATTACTTCGAGGGTCGAGCGCTTGAACTCCGGCAGCTCATCGAGAAAGAGGACGCCGTTGTGCGCCAGGCTCACTTCGCCGGGCGCGGGGATGGCCGAGCCGCCTAACAATCCCACATCGGAGATGGTGTGATGTGGCGAGCGAAAGGGCCGGGTCGCGACGAAGGAGCGGTCCCCGCCTAACAATCCCGCGATGCTGTGGATCTTGGTTGTCTCGATCGCTTCGTCCTTGCTCAACTGCGGGATGATGGTGGCGATGCGTTTGGCCAGCATCGATTTGCCGGAACCGGGCGGGCCGATCATGAGGAGATTGTGCCCGCCGGCAACCGCGACCTCGATCGCGCGCTTGACGTGTTCCTGCCCTTTGACATCGGCAAAATCGACTTCATAGGCCTGGTGGGCGGCAAAATATTCGTCCATGTCGCCCCGCACCGGGGTGAGCTGTTTCTCCCCGGTCACGAACTGGAAGGTTTCGCGCAAATTGCGGGCGCCGAAGATTTCGACTCCGTCGACCATCGCGGCCTCACGCGCGTTGGCTTCGGGCACGATCAGGGCACGTTTGCGACGACGGCGCGCCTCGAGTGCAACCGGAAGCACGCCCTTGACCGGGCGCACGGCGCCATTGAGCGCGAGCTCGCCGACGAAGCTCAGCTCGGCAAACGGATCGCCATCCAGCTCTCGCTCGGCTGCGATCATTCCCAAAGCGATCGGGAGATCAAAGCTGGGGCCTTCCTTCTTAATATCGGCCGGGGCGAGATTGATCGTGGTGCGCCCACGCGGCCAGTAAAAACCGCTGTTGCTGATCGCAGTCGTCACCCGGTCCTGACTTTCTTTTACCGCGGTATCGGGCAGCCCGACGATGACGATCTTCGGGTTGCCACCGGCCGCGTTGACCTCAATCTCGACTTCGTAAGCGTCCACGCCGTAAACGGCGGCAGAATAAGTCCGGGCGAGCACGGGCGGGAGCTTGTCAAAAGCGGGTCGGGAAGTCCACCCCAACCGTGTGCTCTTTTTGAGGCAAAGGTGGGCAGGCAGGCTGGCCGAAAATCTGCTTTAAACACCGGGCAAGCAAACAACTGCGCGCTGACTTGACAGAATTTCGAGATGAACCGCCACGTACCCGCCGCGCCTGAGCCCGCGACCGGCACGTCAACCCAGCCCATCTGCTCACTGATGAAGGCGGAACCCAGCGCCCCCGATTCCCAGGCCAAAAAAAATGATCG
>Ga0081539_10001683_pt1 | contig 35712 bp, 22 predicted proteins | sample TabmetS4T2R2_FD_71023 | JGI IMG/M metagenome (GOLD analysis project Ga0081539, IMG submission 71023) | Tabebuia heterophylla rhizosphere microbial communities from the University of Puerto Rico - S4T2R2 | ecosystem: Host-associated > Plants > Roots > Rhizosphere ... | reverse complement strand
TCGAGCAGACGTTGCAACGACTCAGACAGGATGGGCTCGCAAACGATGATCAATTTGCCCAGGCCTGGGTAGAAAATCGGAGTGCATTTCGCCCGCGCAGCCGCCGTATGATGGCCATGGAACTGCGACAAAAGGGACTTGGCGATGAAGCCGTCTCATCTGCGCTGAAAGATGTGGATGATGAGGCACTGGCATATGAAGCTGCACAAAAAAGAGTACTCAGATTAAAGGATTTGGAATGGGTCGATTTTCGTAAGAAGCTTTCTGAATTCCTTGCCCGTCGCGGATTTTCATATTCTATTATTACATCCGTTGTTACGCGAATTTGGAATGAGGTCCACACAGATGAACATTATTATGAAGAAGAGGATTTAAGATGAACCCAGTTGACATACTCATCACTATACTCGCCCTCGCCGGGGGCGTCGCGGTTGGCTATTTTTTGCACCGCTATCAGGCTGAGAAGGCCCTGGAGAATCAGCAGGATAAAGCCGATAATATTTTGAAAGGCGCCAGTGAACAAGCCCGCTTGATCGAAAGCCAGGCACGTGAGAACGCCGTGAAGATCGTACAAGCTGCTGAATCAGAGATCAAGGAACGCCGCATTGAACTAAGCAAAGAAACGGACCGCCTCGATAAGCGCCGTTCTGAATTCGAGAACCGTGTCGAAAAATTCGAACAACGTGAGCAAGCGCTCAACAAGCGCCAATCCCAAGTCGATAAGCGCGGTAATGAAATTGATAAATTGTACGAAGATCAGCTAAAGAAACTAGAACAGATCGCCCAGTTATCCACAGAAGATGCAAGGAAAGAATTGTTTGCTGCCACCGAAAAAGAAGCGCGTGGAGATATGGCGCGCATCATTCGTCAGATTGAAGCAGAGGCGCGTGAGGAAGGTGAGAAGCGCGCCCGCAAATTGATCGCAGACGCCATCCAGCGCGTTGCATCTGAACATGTGGCAGAAGTGACACGCGCGGTCGTCACGCTACCCAATGAAGAAATGAAGGGCCGTATCGTCGGACGAAATGGGCGCAATATCAAAGCCTTTGAACAAGCCGCGGGCGTCGATGTCATTGTGGACGATACCCCTGATTCGGTCACGGTGTCCTGCTTTGACTCGGTTCGGCGTGAGGTCGGCCGCCGCGCCCTTTCAAAGCTGATCCTCGATGGAAGGATTCATCCCGCGCACATTGAAAAAATTGTCGAAGATGAGACTCGAGCAGTTGAAAAGATCATCAATGAAGCTGGCGAGCAAGCCGCGTATGACGCGAATATCACGGGTCTTCATCCAGAAGTCCTGCGGATGATGGGTCGGCTCAAATTCCGCACATCGTACGGGCAAAACCAACTCGCCCACGCAGTGGAAGTTTCCAAGCTGGCCGGTATACTCGCTGCTGAAATCGGAGCAAATGTCGAGCTTTCCAAGCAAGGCGGTTTTCTGCACGATATTGGCAAAGCCATGGATCATAACCAGGAGGGCACACATGCCAAACTTGGTGCAGAGTTTTGCAAACGGTACGGTGTAAACTCGGTCGTGGTAAACGCTATCGAATCTCATCACCATGAAGTGGATCAACTTACAGTGGAAGCAGTCATTGCTGAAGCCGCGGACGCCATTTCTGGAGCGCGACCTGGGGCGCGTCGCGAGGATCTTGAAGCTTATATCAAGCGCATTCGTTCGCTCGAAGAAATGTCCTTGTCGTTTGAAGGAGTTCAACAGGCTTTTGCAATTCAGGCCGGGCGTGAAGTCCGTATAATAGTGAAACCAGAAGCAATTGATGACCTTGCATCCGCGCGACTGGCGCGAGACGTCGCCAAGAAGATTGAAGAGACTATGCAATACCCCGGGCAAATCAAAGTAACTGTCATACGCGAGACACGCTCAACAGAAATTGCCAAGTAATATGCACGAATAAAAGACACGTTCTCATTTAATTGCATTCAATCAAAATAATAAGATCATCAAGCCGGTAGAATTAATGGATTGCCAATTGGAATATACACAGAAATAACACGCCATGGCTCTTAATTCGACAGTTTCAAGCCCCACAGAAGCCAAGCTACCGTCTTTGCCATGGTGGACGTGGGTTGTACCGTTTTTCGTCGCGAATATCGGCACATGGCTATCGATCTGGTTTAAGACTGACCCGGGGGTATCACTTTGGTATCTGCCTACGGCCCTGGGTATTGTCATGGTTTACTGGTGGGGACCGCGAGCGTTAATAGGTCTATATCTCAATGCCGTAGTTTGTGCCCCTCTATGGGATCTACCCTGGAAATGGGCGTTTCTATATGCCCTGCCTGAAACACTTGAAGCCGGTCTGAGCTGGTTTCTCTTTTTGAGGGTGATCCGTGGGAAGTATTGGCTGCCAGATTTGGCAAGTGCAGTCCGGTTTCTACTATTTGGATCGTTACTCCCCGCCATTGTTGCTAATATATATCTTGTAACTCAGCTTTATGTACTGGGTGATATCGCTCAATCGGCCATGTGGGAAAACTGGCTGATTTTGTTCTCTGCAGATCTGGCAACCCATTTTGTACTGACTGTTCCGGCGCTTATGTTGTTGACAAAAAATATGTCCATGCAGGGCTGGACAATGAACAATAGTACGACAATTACAAGCCCTCCCCTGCTGCCTGAAAATAAAAGATCAAGGTTTGACTTTCTATTCATATTGGCCGTTATTATTTCAATTCTAATTCTGGTTTTGTTGGTCCCTTTGGAACAAGCTTGGATCATTTACGGCTTATTGATGATTATCTTAGCCATTCGCTATGGCGTGGTCGCCGCCGTCCTTGGTTCAAGTTGGACCGGCCTGCTTGTTTTTCTTTTGCCGCCTATTTTGACAAACAGACTTGGGAGCCCAACCGCAACCTATTCGAACTTTTTTATCCTCAATCTGGAGATTCTTTTCCTGTGCGCGGTCAGCCTATTGACCGGTCGCGCGATCAGTGATCTTTTCAATGAAATCAGCGAGCACAAACAGACTGAACAGGCATTGCAGGAAAGCGAAGAACGATATCGAACACTCGGAGAGCAGGCCTCCGATGGTATCTTCATCTCTGATCATGAGGGACGCTATTTGGATGTCAACTCCGCAGGGTCGAAGATGCTGGGATATTCTCGCGAGGAAATCCTCAAAATGTCTATTGGAGATTTGGTCGTGCCGGAAGAGTCCGACCGCGTCGCGCCTGAGATTAACCGCTTGCAGGGCGAAGACTCGGTCATAAGTGAGTGGCGCTTCCGTCGCAAGGATGGATCTACTTTCTATGGAGAGGTCAACGCGACGACTTTATCCGACTCACGTCTGCTCGGTGTGGTTCGAGATATCACGGAACGCAAAAAAGCGGATGAAATCTTGCAAGGTCAGAATGAATATCTTGCATTGCTAAACGATATGACGCGCGCTGTGCTTCTAGCAAAGGATTTTGATTTGACCTTGAGTAGATTGGCAGTGGATATGGCAAAATTGATCCATGCGGATGATTGTTATATTACACGTTGGGATGAAGATAGACAACTGACCATCCCCACAACGACCACCGCAAAACTGGACACTCCCTATTCAACACAAATAACCACTGGAAATGAATTAACCCTGACAGCTTCGGTCTTAAAATCCGGGCATGCCCTTGCAGTAGATGATGTATTCAATTCTCCTTATATTAGCGTGGAAGTTGCAAAACGATACCCGACACGTTCTGTATTAGGTGTACCATTGATTGCAGGCGAGCATAAATTGGGCTCGGCAATCATTGCCTTTAACACGCCACATCATTTCACTCCCGAAGAGATCGAACGTGCAGAACATGCAGCCAATCACATCGCGTTGGCTCTATGGAATTTTCAGCAAAGTGCAGAGATACAATACAGTCTAAAAGAGGGTAATGCACTTGCCGAGATAGGACGTGCACTAAGTGAGACGGAGCATACGGGAACTGACAAAGTATTGCAGCTCATCGTCGATTCCGCGCGGGAGCTGATTTCAAAGGCAGAAGAGAGCGTGATTCATCTTTTAGAAGCGGAAGAACAATTTCTATTCGCTCGTGCAGTGTCGGGGTATTCTGAGCCAGACAAAAATTTCAAACGTGTCAGAATGCGACTGGGAGAAGGCGTTGCCGGGCAGGTGATTCGGGAAGGTATTACAATCAACATCGGAGATGTAAAGACAGATTCGCGTTTTCTGCTCTCTGACTCAATACCCAATTTCAATTCCCTATTGGTCGCTCCTGTTCAAAGCGGTGGACAACAGATCGGCACTATCAGCGTACAAAGCAAAATAGCCCATGCATTCTCTATAAAAGATGCAGAATTACTTAATTCGTTAGGCGTTCAGGCTGGGCTTGCCATCGAGAACACGCGCTTGTTCGAGACGACGCAGCAAAGATTGAAAGAAGTGGATGCCCTTTACAAAACCAGCCAGGGATTAGCCGCCTCTTTGAATGCAGATGAACTGATCGAAGACGTTATAACCTTGCTTCATAAAAATTTCGGTTATTATCATGTTCAAATTTATCATCTGGATCCATCCAACGGTGATCTCATACTAAAAAGTGGAAGTGGCGAAATTGGCAGCCAGCTAGTAAACGACGGATATCGCTTACCTAGAGGCTCCGGCATTGTGGGTCATGTGGCAGAAACTGCCATTCCATTCGTCACCAACAATGTGAATGATGTCGTATTTTTCTATCGTAACCCGCTGCTCCCAGATACTCAATCGGAATTGGCGGTACCCATCAAATTGGAACGAAAAGTAGTAGGGGTGTTGGACATTCAACATACCCCACCTCATCGTCTCACAGATGGGGATTTACAAGTAATGACTGCTGTTGCTGATCAACTGTCAGTGGCCCTCCAAAGGGCGAATCTGTATACCGATTTGCAGACTGCACTTACTCAGGAGCAAACTATCCGATCACAATTGATCCAAAGTGAACGCCTCGCTCTTGTCGGACGTTTGCTGGCTTCCGTTTCACATGAATTGAACAATCCTTTGCAGGCGATACAGAATGCATTATTTCTTCTAAAAGAAGAAAACCTTTCCAATCAGGCAAGCCAGGACCTGGATATCATCCTGTCAGAGACGGAGCGTATGGCAGCCTTGATCGAACGTCTGCGCAGTGCCTATCGCCCGGTCCGTATTCGGGATTTCCGCCCTGTAGAACTCAATAGCCTCATCGAAGATGTCCATGCGTTGATTTCCACGCATATGCGCCAAAAAGAAATAGCCTTTGAATTTTTTCCAGATCCCGATTTACCAAGTGTTTCAGGCTTGTCTGATCAGATCCGGCAGGTAGTGCTGAATCTCTTCTTCAATGCCATCGAAATCATGCAGCCAGGAGGCTGTCTCACTGTTCATACGCGCGGACTACTTCAACAAAATGAAGTCTTTTTCTCGGTGAAAGATACAGGTCCAGGCATTGATCCCGAAATCTTACCCAAGATCTTCGACCCATTTATTACGAGCAAGCATACTGGCACGGGACTTGGATTGACCATCACTCACGATATCATTCAACAACATCATGGCCGCATTCAGGCAGAAAATAATCGCGATGGTCAGGTTGGAGCCACATTCAACGTCTGGCTACCTATTGACGGACGAGGCCCAGAATGAAACCCAATGGTCATATCCTGATCATTGACGATGAAGCAAGCCTACGTCAGACCCTGGCACGCATCCTCCAACGCGCGGGGTTTGAAGTCACCACTGCTGCCAACGGCAAAGATGGTCTTTCTCTTGTCAACGAACATCCCTTTGATTTACTGTATTTGGACATCCGCATGCCAGATGTAAGCGGACTGGAACTTCTAAAAACCATCCACGCAAAATTCCCAGACCTGCCTGTTATCTTGTTCACAGCCCAACCGGATTTGAATTCCGCGGTTGAGGCGTTGAGGCGAGGTGCGACCGATTATCTTTTGAAACCTCTGAAACCACAGGTAGTCATTGATCGTACTCAGGCGATCTTGGCGGATAAACAGAAGGAGCGACGCCGGCGCGAACTCCAAAGGCAAATCGAAACTTTACAGGCCGAGTTAATGGCACTTGATAATGATAGGACCTCAGCACCAGAGATGAAACCTCAACAGGCAATCAGCTCGGATGATCGCTTCCTTCGGCGCGGGATGCTCACGTTAGATATGCATACCCGTCGTGTGACAATGAACGACCGCGTTATTAACCTCCCCCCAACTTCCTTTGATTATTTATTGGTCCTCGCGCGTCATGCGCCTAATATCGTAGATTATCAGACCCTGGTTTCAGAAGCCCAGGGATATGAGACCGATACACGGGAAGCTCAGGAATTGACCAAATGGCATATTCATCACATCCGCCAGGCAATTGAGCCAGATAAGCGTAACCCCGTGCATGTCATTAATGTTCGAGGATCTGGTTATAGGCTGGTAGTTGGGTAGATCAACCAACTCAAGTATGCTCATGCCGCCGAGGATGGCGGCGTTTTATTTAAACGACGCGAACGGGGACTACTAACTTTCACCAACTTTGTCCAATTTATCCTATCGTTCTATAGAAGCATGTTCATGCAAAATAGGGGCATGAACCAACCAAATCTTTCTACAGGCTTTTCTCCAGTCAAGATCCTCGTCGTGGACGATCACCCCCATACGGCCACTACGCTGGCACGCGCGCTTTCACAGTTGGGGCCCAAGGTGGAAGTAAAATCCGCCACCAATGGTCAGGAAGCGATCGATCACCTAAAAGATGGGGCAATGGATATTTTGATCACCGATATGATCATGCCCGGCATGACCGGACTGGAATTAATTGAGAAATTACAAAACCATCCGGCGGGCCGTCCGACCTTCTCATTTCTTGTCACTGCGTATGACGTGCCCGGCTTGAAGGTGACCGCCCGTCGCTTAAAAGTGAAAGATGTCATTGTCAAACCGGTACATCCTGAACGGATCTGCCAGATCATTACTCAAGCGATGCAGGAAATTGATCAGACCAAGCCTGTTCGGAACGAATCCACAATTAGCAAACCATTCAAAATCCTGATCGCGGATGATCAACCTGATAACCTCAGATTATTGTCACGTTATTTAGAGAATGAAGGATATGATTACATTGAGGCAAAAGATGGTGCAGAAGCGCTTGAAAAGGTACGTAATGAACTGCCCGATTTGGTTCTACTTGATGTAAACATGCCAAAGAAAGATGGCTTTGCCGTACTGGAGGAAATTCGCGCGGACGCTATTACAAAGTATATTCCTGTAATTATTCTCACCGCGGCCCGGCTTGACCCTACGGAGATTCAATCGGGGTTGAATATGGGGGCCGACGATTACGTAACCAAACCTTTTGACCGACGTGAATTGTTTGCACGGATACGAACAAAGCTGCGTGTGAAGGAGGCAGAAGATGTTATCCGCCGCCGCAATCGCGAACTTAATTTGCTACCTGAAATTGGCAAAGACCTCAGCGCACGACTCAACCTCGAAGAGCTATCGGATCTTGTGCTTCGCCGTACGGTCGAAACGTTGGGTGCTGAAGCAGGTCATATTATTCTTCTCAATTCCAAAAATCCCTTACATAAAGAATATCGTATCTCGGCATTTGACGCTCCAAGGCACGATCTAAAGCTTCCTCCTATGAATGGTCTGCTCGAACAGATCAATGAGAATCGCGAAAGCATCCTTATTGACAATACGCGAGAGGATCCTCGCTGGTTGTCTTCGACGGATGACCCAGCGCATTCTGTAGTGATCGTTCCCATGTTTGGTCGCTTCGCGCTGGTCGGATTGTTGGTGCTGGTCCACGAGCAACCTGGCTATTTCAGGGTCGAACATCAACTGCTTTTACAGGCAATCGCGAGCCAGGCCGCCATTGCAATCGAGAATGCACGCTTGTACACAGATATGGCGCGGGAACAACAGAAGTTATCCGCCATCCTAAAAAGTGCAGCCGATGCGATCATGATGTTCGATGCAGACGCCTGCCTGTCCATGCTGAATCCTGCTGCAGAAAAATTGTTTACGGATTATGAAACGAAGCTGGGCTTGCCTCTCGCTCGTGATTGTGGATATGACATATTGATCGATTGTCTGGAGGCAACATATACCTCTCGAAAACCAATTACGAGGGAAGTTGCATGGCCCGATAAACGAGTCTTTATAGCATTATTTACTCCAATTGCAGAGGGCGGATGTGTTGTCGTCTTGCATGATGTAACACACTTCAAACAGCTTGAAAAAGTGAAGAATGAATTTATTGCCACTGCTTCCCACGACTTAAGAAACCCACTGACCTCCATTCGAGGCTACAGCCAGCTCATACTCAATGCGGGATCGTTAACCGAGAACCAAGCTGAATTTGTGGGCCGTATTCAGCACGCGGCTGCCCACATGACCGAATTGGTAGAGAATATGCTTGACCTTGCAAAGATGGACCTGGGCGCAGAACCCAAACACGAAGTATTGGATGTTACTCATTTGCTTTGGAAAATTGCAGATGAATTTCAACCGCAAGCAGAAGCCAAGAGACAATTGCTAACCCTCCAGAAAACAGAACCCCGTCTAAGGGTCAAGGGAGATGCTTTACAGCTGAGCCAGGTATTAAGGAACCTTGTCGGGAACGCCATCAAGTACACGCCGAATGGTGGAGCAATTACACTTTCCATTGAGCCGCAAGAAACTGCTGCACGCATCAAAGTTCAGGACACTGGCTACGGTATCCCAGCATCCGACCTGCCGCATATCTTTGATCGCTTTTATCGCGTACGAAATAACGGTCATGATGAAATTGAAGGAAACGGCTTGGGCCTGGCAATTGTGAAATCTATTGCCCAGCAGCATGGCGGAGATGTCACTGTGGAAAGCGAACCCGGAAAAGGCACTTGTTTTACTTTTACACTCCCGCTTACGAGTGAAAATGGATAGTTCAACTTTTCCCAACTTTTCTTCACTTAACCCCATCGGTCAAAACAGTGATTTCAGCGAAAATATGACTCTGAAGGAGATGATTTTATGTTAAATTCCATTCGGCGTTTCTTTACCGCCCCGGTCTTCGAAGGCGATGAGGAGAAAACCCGTATTGCGGGGATCCTCAATAGTATTTTGTATTCGCTTGTCGTATTGGTCGTGGGAGGCACCCTGGCGGGGGTCATTGCAAGCCTGCTAACCAGTCAACCCACGGATATTTCGCAGAGCATTGTGCCATTAATGCTTTTTATTGGTCTGATTGTTCTCATGCGTCTGGGCTATGTCCAGCAAGTAAGTTTTGCTCTGGCATTTGTGCTGTCGGCAACCACTACTCAGTCGCTTTTTAATGCTGCAATGTGGACGCCGACTGTAATTGCAGGATATTTGCTGGCGATCAGTATTGCAGGGCTGCTGTCAGGCGGCTGGTCATCACTAACCATCGCCATTTTTAATCTGTTGTCACTTATAGGCTTTAATTATTTGATTGCCCAGGGAGTTATACAAGCTCAACCACTGTTGGCAAGCGATTTTGTCGGTGCAGGGGCGTTTTTTTCCATATCAGCCTTTTTATTGTCACTATCTCATCGCAGCAATCGGGAAGCATTGGCGAGAGCTCGTCAAAACGAATTGGCCCAAATAGAGGCCAACCAGGAACTTGTAGGACTTCAGGCCACGCTTGAACAACGCGTGGCAGATCGTACCAAGGTGCTGGCTACCGTGGCTGAGGTCAGTACGGTTGCTTCTACTATTTTGGAAACGGATAAACTTTTGCAGCAAGTGGTGGATCTTTCAAAGGAACAATTCGGCCTCTATCATTCGCACATTTATTTGCTTGATGAAGCCGGAAATACGCTCGTGTTAGCCGCGGGCGCCGGTGAACCTGGCCGTCAGATGGTTGCCGAAAAACGTTCGATCCCGCTTGACCGTGAGCAATCTCTTGTGGCACGGGCGGCTCGTGAACGCAAAGGTGTAACCGTCAATGATGTAACCCAGACTCCAGATTTTCTACCCAATCCCTTGTTGCCAGATACACATGCTGAGTTGGCCGTACCGATGATCGTCGGCGAAAATCTTATCGGTGTGTTCGATGTGCAGTCCGAAGTCATTGGGCGATTCACGGACGCGGATATTGCCGCCCAGACCACGCTGGCTTCACAAATTGCATCTGCTATACAAAACGCACGTCTCTATTCCCGGGTAGAGACCATCGCCCAGGAAGCTCAGTCGCTCGTGGATAACGCTCCGGAAGCCATCATTATTGTTGATCTAACCACCGGGTTATTTGTCAACCCGAACGAGAATGCAATCAAGCTGTACGGCCTGCCGCGCGAGGAGCTGATCAAAGTAGGACCCGCCCAGATGAGTCCACCGCGTCAGCCAGATGGACGCGACTCTACGGAAAAAGCCATGGAGAAAATCGGCGAAGCCATGCAAGGCGGCACACCGACCTTTGAATGGATGCACCGTAACAGTCAGGGAGAGGATTTCCTGTGCGAGGTCCGCCTGGTGCGCATGCCCGGTGAACATCCCCGGGTGCGCGCTTCGGTCACAGATATTACCGAACGGAAACGCAACGAAGATCTCACAAGACAACGTGCCCAGCAACAGGAGACCTTGAACCTAATCACACAAAGAATTCAAAGCGCAACGACGATTGAAGCCGCACTTCAAATAACGGCTCGTGAATTGGGCCGTGCACTCGGCATGAAGCCAACTCTGGTAACGCTTGAACCCGATAGCGCGAACGGCAACCGCAACTCTGATTCATAAGGAAGGCTAGAATGAAAAAATGGTTTTCACAATTAATTGATCAAACGCCCAAAGGTGGACGCAATGCCGTTCGACTGGCGCTGACCTTTATCGTTGCGGCCTCGCTAGCGACATTGGTCTTTGCGTACGTGGCTGTGCAAAATGGATCATGGCAGGGATATGTGGAAGTAGCTGCCTTCCTGGGCTTTTTCGCCATACAGGCGCTGGTCATTCGGTTTGCCCGACGAAACCAGCTGAACGCAGCGGGAATCTCGCTCATTGTTGCGGTGTGCTATATCGTGTTCGCAATGGTCTCCATGATGGCGGGAATCGGTTTGGGCTTAAGCATTGCCCTTGCTTTGGTCATTGTGGAAATCGTCTTCGAAACTCTCTCAGGTCCACTAGCTACGCGCGCCAGGCTTTCAGGTATTGCTTTTGCGATCGGTATTGTCTTCATGGATAAAATTGCGCTGTGGAGCCGTCCATCATTTCCTGCAGTGCAATATACGATTCCAGCCATTGCAGCTGGAACAGTTATCACTATTGCCTTTTTAGTGATAAGGCGTAATATCATCTGGCGAGATTTAAGTCTTGCTCGCAAACTCTTCATTCTTCTGCTGATCCCCCTGGCCGGATTGATGTATGTTTCGATTAGCGGATTAATCGGTCAATCCATCATCGTCGCTGACACACGCCGTCTCGAAACATTAATCAATCTCTCAACTAAAGTAGGCGCCGCGGTGCATGAGGTACAAAAGGAACGCGGCATTAGCGCTTTGTTCCTAGGCAGCCACGGCGTCCAATTACGTTCAGAACTTCTGGCACAGCGCGCACTCAGCGACGCAGAAATTGCCGAACTTCAATCCGCTTTGCAGAGCATCGATATTAGCGCGTACGGACAGGCATTCCCGGCAGATGTGAAGGCTGCTCTCATCCAGATGCAAGAATTATCCGAGAAAAGGAAACAGATTGATAAACTTAAGATTACTGCAGACGAGTCAAACCTATTTTATGGGGATACGGTGGACGTGCTGCTGAAGATTACCTTCGAACCTGTCGGGTTAAATAACAATGAGATCTCAAGATTTTCCTCAGCATACTTGATCCTGCTACAAGCCAAAGAACGGGCCGGACGGGAACGAGCAAATCTTACCGCCGCTCTGGGAGCAGGTCGATTTAATTCGAGTGAGTTTCAACGGTTTCTCCAGTATTCTACCGAGCAGGAAACATATTTCAATTTGCTTCCGCTTTATGCATCAGATGAACAACAGCTATTTTTCAAGAATACAATGAAAGGTCAGTTTGTGGATGATGTGGCGAGAATGAAACAAACCGCGCTGGAAACTGGTCTTGAAGCAAATATTGGCATTGACGCTCAACAGTGGCTCAGTGCAGCCACTGGTCGCATTAATCTCCTGAAAGAAGTCGAGGATAAACTGGCAAACGATCTGCTGAAATCAGCCAGCGAGGTTCGGCAGAGCGCGCAGCGTACCTTGGCGTTTTATATAGCGATAACAATCGCCACACTAGTATTAGCAGTGGTGAGTATTTTCTTCAGCCGCGCAGTCTCTACATCCCTACAAACTATGACATATACAGCCCGACAAATTGCCAACGGAGATCTTGATCAACATATTGTAGCTAATACGCAGGATGAAATCGGCACACTGGCAGGCGCCTTCAATAACATGACCGCCCAATTGAAGCAAACGTTGGAGAACGTAAACCGCCGTGCCACTGAACTTGCAACAGTGACTGAAGTGAGTACAGCCATTTCCAAAAATTTGAACGTGACGAACCTTCTACAAGAAGTGGTAGACCTGACGAAGGAACGATTCAATCTGTATCACTCGCACATCTACCTGCTCGACGAAGCAGGTGAAAACCTGGTGTTGGCTTCCGGCGCGGGCGAACCAGGCCGCCAGATGGTGGCGGAAGGGCGTTCCATTCCACTCAACCGTGAGCAATCACTCGTGGCACGCGCTGCACGCCAGGGAAAAGGCGTTACCGTGAATGATGTGACCCAGGCGCCCGACTTTCTGCCCAACCCCTTATTGCCGGATACCCGCTCCGAATTGGCTGTACCGATGATCGTAGGCGGCAAGGTGATCGGCGTCTTCGACGTGCAATCCGATATAGTCGGGCGCTTCACCGACTCGGATATCAACATCCAAACCACACTGGCAGCTCAAGTGGCCACATCTATTCAGAATGTGCGTTCCTTTGAACAATCCAAGACGCAGGCCGATTTTGAGTTACTGGTCAATACCATTGGTCAAAAGATCCAACGCGCTACTACTGTAGAAGATACACTGCAAACTGCTGTCCGTGAATTGGGGATGGCATTGGGTGCAACCCGCGTAAAAGCCAACATCCAAACCAATCGCCAGGCGCAACAAAGTTTGTCACAATAAATATAGGAAAAGTATCATGAAAACCTATCGCTTTCTTTCTGTTCTCTTTCTCATCATATTCCTCATAAGCGCCTGTGGAGCGCCCGCTGTTGAGCATCCGCCTCTCAAATTAGGATGGAGCTTATGGCCGGGTTGGTATCCACTTGTGATTGCACAGGAGAAAGGTTTCTTCGAAAAACACGGCGTTGAGGTTGAACTCTCGTTCTATCCATTATATGGACAGACCCTCGCAGAGCTGGACTCGGGGAAGGTGGATGCCGGGGCACTGGTCGTGGGTGATGCACTACCGCTTGCCACGGATGGGAAGACCAAGATCGTATTGATTACCGATAACTCCAGCGGTGGTGACAGTATTTTGGTCCCAGCTGATATCTCTTCACCGGCTGAACTACGCGGAAAGCGCATTGGAGTGGGTCTGGGAACGTTCGGTGAGGTGCTGGTACGCGAAATGCTCAAACGCAACAACATCTTGATTGGCGATGTAACATTGGTAGACGTCCCACCGGAGAAGTTACCTGATGCACTGGGCAAGACCGTGGATGCCGGGCACACGTATGAACCATTTACGACTCAAGCCATCCAAGGTGGTTATCACGCCATATTCTCGAGCGCAGAAACGCCGGGCTTGATCCCCGATGTATTCGTTTTCCGCTCCAGTGTGGCAGCTGAGCGTCCGGAAGATGTGCGTGCCTTCATTGCCGCCTTTTTTGAGGCGCAAGAGTGGTGGCTTGCAAACCCAGACGAAGGCGCGGCTTTGATCGCACAAGCCACGGGTCTCACACCCGCGGACATCTCTACTGATGGACTCAAGTTGTTCAATCGGAATGACAATGTGAATGCCTTCAAACCCGGTGAAGATACCACTTCACTTTTCTTCACCACCCAACTCTATACAGATTTTCAAATTCTGACGGGCCGTTTGAACTCCGCACCTGATCTTAATCAAATGCTGGACGCTTCGTTCCTGCCTCAATAAGGAGAATAAGCAATGAAAAACTGGTTCTCAAAACTCCTGGCTGATACAAACGAAGAGGGACGCAATTTCTTTGCGATTGCGCTTATTATGTTTGGCGCTGGCATCCTTTCGTTGCCGCTCTATGTATATCTTGCCATACAGGATGGCTCGTGGCAGCTATATGTTATTTTAGGAACGGTCATCTTTTTCCTAATTGCTTCAGGTCTCAGTGCAGTGCTGTCCCGACAAAATCGGACAACCGCAGCCCTGACCTGGCTCCTGGGTGGTTTGTTCTTGATCGTACCGATCATTGCAGCTATGGTAGTGGGGGTGGGTATTGTCCTGGCTGTCACCGTAGTTGTGGTTACCATATTAATCGTCCGGCAAACCCTCTCAGGTCGACGAGCAACCAAAACGGTGCTCAGAGGTGTTGTTACCGCAATATTGACAGTGGCAATCGATGTATATGTACCATGGGAACGTGCATCTTATCCCTTGCTCAGTACTTTCATCCCATATATAGCAGGTGCGGGTATTCTTGGTATTAGCATTTATGTATTGCGTGGATATCGCCAATACTCTTTGAGTACCAAGTTGATCGGCGGTTTCCTGCTGATGACTCTTATCCCGTTGGGTGTCATATTCTTCTTCAACAATCGCAGCACTCGCCAAATCCTGACGGACAACGCCAATACTGCCTTGAGCGCTTCAGCCGCTGCAGCAGCACAGGAATTGGATGCGTTTATGAATGGCAGTCTCACTCAGGTACGAAGTACTGCTCAGTCCTCGATATTGGCGGAGTATTTGGCCCTCTCCCCTTCAAAAAGAGCGGGTAGTGAAACCGAGACCGTGTTGTACAAGGAACTGCGTGCTATTGCCAGTCGCGATCCGATCTATATCACATCGGTGGGTTTGATCGATACACAAGGCACAGATATTGCCGACACGTATGGGGCCGATATCGGGTTGTCTAAGGCTAAGCGCATCTGGTTTACAACACCCGTCGAGAATGGTTTGCCCTACGTTTCACCCTTGGAATTTTCTGAAGCTACAGGACTGTATTCCATCTATTTTAGTGCCCCAATCCGCAATGTAGAAGGCGAGATCATCGGTGTTTTGCGTATGCGCTACAATGCCAACATACTTCAGAAGATCATCGTAAATTCCGCCGAAAATGAGAATATCACAGATTCCTTTACAGTTCTTTTCGATGAAAACCATATTCGTCTGGCCCACAGCGCGCGGCCTGAACTAATTACCAAATCGGTGATTCCATTCACTTTAGACAAGCTGGCTCAACTTCAAGAGGCCAATCGACTTCCAAAGGGTGCAACAGTGGAAGAGTATTCAACCAACCTTCTCGAACTGGAACAACGTCTGAGTGATGTTGACAATCAACCTATATTCTCAGCCGAATTTTCAGCAACGGCTGGAGAGCTGGATCAAGCTGCGACTGTGCGCATGAAGAGCCAACCCTGGCTTGTAGCTGCCGCCCAGCCAATCAACACCTTCCTGGTACCGGCCCAGACACAAACCCGCGCATCTGCCATTTTGGTTACATTAATCGCAGTAGTGGTTGCCTTCATTGGTTCCTTTGTGGCGCAATCTCTATCTGCTCCAATCGTTCGCCTTACGGCTGTCGCCGAACAGATTGCTGCCGGTGACAATAACGTTCAGGCAAGCATTGAAACGCAGGATGAAATCGGTGTTCTGGCAGGCGCATTCAACACCATGACCGCTAAACTGCGCGAGTTCATTGCCTCGTTGGAACAACGCGTGGCAGATCGTACGCGCAACCTGGAGCTTGCCGCTGAGGTAGGTCGCTCGGTATCACAGGTGCGTGCGCTGGATGTGATGTTGAAGGATGCGGCAGAGCTTATCCGTTCGCAGTTTGAACTATATTATGTGCAAGTGTATCTGACCGATGCCAGCCAGACGAATCTGCTCCTGCTTTCTGGTACTGGGCATGTGGGTGAGCAATTGGTTGGACGTGGTCACCGCCTGCCTCTTAACCTAAGCTCTATCAATGGTCGTGCCGCCACAGAGAAAAAGGCGGTAGTGATCGCCGATACAGCTACAAACGCCACTTTCCGCCCCAATCCATTATTGCCGAATACCCGCTCTGAAATGGCTGTGCCTTTAATCGTGGGTGAGAAAGTCGTGGGTGTGTTGGACCTGCAAAGCGAAAAAGCCAATGCTTTGAGTCGAGAGCTCCTGCCTGCCTTCGAAGCGCTGGCTGGACAATTAGCCATTGCGATTCAAAATGCCAACCTGCTCGCTGAGACGGAACAAGCCCGCGCTGAGGTAGAAGCGCAAGCCCGCCGTTTGGTACGCGCCAACTGGGCAGATTATCTGGATGCCATTCACAAACCTGAAGAGACTGGTTTTGTCTTCCAGCAAAACAAAGTCAGGCCGCTCACACAGGAAGAGGAAACTCAAAGTGTAGAGAAAGAGAAAGGCAATTCTTGGGCCTCACCAATTGAGGTCACGGGTGAAGCCCTTGGGAATCTGGTCGTGGAATTAGATGAACAAACCTTTGTTGCCCGAGGCAATGAATTGGTAAACACAGTTGCGCAGCAGGTAGCGCAACACATTGAAGCACTACGTCTGTTGGAAAGCGCGGAACGATATCGTGCAGAGGCAGAAGAAGCCTCACGTCGCCTCACCCGCGAGGGCTGGAAGACGTATGTTGAAAATGCCGAAGAAAGCCTGAGCTACTTCTATGATTTGAAGGAAGTAAAGCCGCACCATGGTAATGGACAGGCTGAGTCTGCAGTTGCTTTGCCATTGAAAGTGCGTGATGAAGTTTTGGGCAAACTTGCCATTCAGGGAATAGATGCAGACGACAGCCGGGCGCTTGAACTTGTCAATGCTGTGGCGGAACGCTTGAGCACACATATCGAAAGTTTGCGGCAACAGGATCAAACCCAAATTGCACTGACGCAATCGGAAAAGCTCTTCGAAGCCAGCCGTCGGTTAACCCAGGCGGCAGACCTGCAGCAACTCGTGGACACGACCGTTACGGCGATGAAAATTCCGGCTATCAACCGCGCCATCCTAGTCGCCTTCAACTACGATGACTCAGGTAGTATCGCAAACTTGGATGTGATCGCCAATTGGTGGAACGGAACCGGACATCAAGCGACAAGCGTTGGCACACATTACCCTCTCGAAATGATCCGTGCCATGCCACTGTTTGTCAGTTCCACACCGGTATTCTTTAATGATGCTTTCAACGACGAACGCGTGGATGCGACCACGATGCAGTTGGTTCATCGGTTGAATCTGCGTGCCGTTGCAGTTTTGCCGCTGCATACAAGCGCCGGTCAAATTGGGGCCCTCATAGTAGAGGCCGAGGTACCTCACAACTTTACAACAGAGGAAACCCGTCTATTCATTGCCCTCGCTCCTCAAATTGCCACGATTGTGGATAACCAACGCCAGTTCGAACGAGCACAAAAACAAGCTGAACGGGAAACTATGCTGAATGTGATCAGCCAGAAGATTCAGAGCGCTACCTCTGTGGAAGCCGTGCTTCAAATTGCCGCCCGCGAACTGGGCCACGCGCTCGGTGCGCCGATGACGGTTGCCCAATTGAGCATGAAGGATAAATCGTAGAGTCGGTGTCACGCTGAACGGAGCGAAGGGTCTCTCATGAGAGAGACACTTGCACCGATCGAAATACGGTGTGTTTCGCCGCAGAGCGGCTCAGCATGACAAAGCCGCAGGAGTATGACTTATGTCACTCAACCAGGACACTAATAAACGGGTCAAGAAACTTTTCTCGGATATCAAGAGCATTGCTGATCAGTCAGTTGCTGATTCATCACACGTGATGAATGTAAGTCAACTTGCGGTACAAGCTCAAGTAGATGTTCAGGAATATCAACGCGAGATTGAAGCCTTGAAGGCGCGCGTCTGTGAGTTGGAAACGTCGCTTGCCGAGGCGGAAAAGCAGCGGGTAGAAGAGGCTTCCAGGACTGATGAATTAGGTTCCGGTTTTGAGAGAAAGGCGATCCCGTCCGCGCCTTTGTTGTACGAAAAAGAGCAGGTTGGTTATATCTTCAAAGACAACCAGTTGATACCGGTTGAATCGGTATCCGCGACACTTCCAGAGTCTGATAAAGCCATCTCAGCTCCGCTGGTTGCCAGTGGACAGGTGATCGGTGAAATGCAAATCCACCCGGCAACCGAACGCTCCATGACTGCTGAGGATGAAAGTCTGGCGAGCGCCGTGGCGCAACAAGTTTCGTTGCAGATTCAAAACCTGCGCTTGCTCGATGCAGCAGAGCGCGCCCGCGCCGAAGCATTGGAAGCGACTCGTCAATTTACGCATCAAAGTTGGGAATCATTTTTGGACGGCATCCGCAACAGCGAACGCATCGGCTATGCCTACAATCAAAGCGCTGTGGAACCATTCATGGAACCCTCGCCTGCCCAACACGATCACCACGAGACTGTAAAGGTGTTGGATGAACAAGTCGGAAGGTTGTTCGTGAAAGCCGACCCGACCAAACCCTTGAGTGAGGAAGATCGGGCGATGATCAATGCAGTTGCCGCGCAGGTCAGCCAGCAGGTCGAGAATATCCGCCTACTCGCCGATGCCGCCCGCGCCCGCGCTGATGCTGAAGCTGCCACACGCCGCCTGACGCGTGAGAACTGGCAGGCGTTTGCCGAACGCAATGATAATGAAGCGCTAGGCTTCATCTATGATTCGAATACGGTTTCACTACTTGGCACGACTACCATCCCAGCCAATAACGCTTTTGAACAGCCGTTGACGGTGCAAGGCGAGCCGATCGGTCAATTGCGCGTGCTGGGCCTGCAAGCCATTTCACTCGAACAGCGAGAACTCGCCGCCTCCATCGCTACGCAGGCCAGCATCCATCTCGAAACCCTGCGCCTTAACGAGGAATTGCAGAAGCGTGCGCTGGAATTGCAGGAACTTGATCGCCTCAAGTCTGCGTTCCTTGCCAACATGTCGCATGAGCTGCGCACGCCGTTGAATTCCATTCTGGGTTTTACCGATGTGATGCTCGAAGGCCTGGACGGCGAACTCACCGAATACATGGACAACGATTTGCGCCTCATCCAGAAAAATGGACAGCACCTCCTGCACCTCATCAATGACGTGTTGGATATGGCCAAGATTGAATCCGGTCGTATGAACCTGCATCCGGAGAAATTCAAGATCCATGATCTTTTGGATGAGGTCACTAGCATCACATCCACGCTGGCGAGCGAGAAGAATACCGCCCTCTTTATCACGGAAGACTCCGACCAGGAAGTGGAAGTCTTTGCCGATAACACCCGCATCCGTCAGGTGATGATCAACTTGGTGAATAATGCCATCAAATTTACTACGAACGGCAAGATTTCTTTGAAGACATCCTTGCTGGATGGCGCACGCGCGCTGATTATGGTCAAAGACACTGGTCTAGGCATTCCAGCTGATCATCTAGAAGCCATCTTCCAGGAATTCACGCAGGTAGACACATCCACCACACGCAAAGTCGGCGGTACAGGTTTGGGTCTGCCGATCAGCCGCCGCCTGGTTGAGATGCACGGCGGACGCCTCTGGGCTGAAAGCACCGGTGTGGAAGGCGAAGGCTCCACCTTCTTTGTAGAATTGCCGCTCGAAGCGCGCATCACAGAAGTTATCGAAAAACAGGAAAAATAAATGGCAACGCCCAAGTACCTCGAATGCAATCTGTGCGGCAACCAGCAGTCCTACGAACCATTTGTCCCAGCGGTTTGCAAGAAATGCGAATCGCAATGGCTCGAAGCTCGTTACGATTATGATGCGTTCAAACGCGAGATCCTGCGCGGTCTCCCAAATCGCCCATCGAATATGTGGCGTTATCAGGATGTCTTACCGTTGAGCAATCCCTCCGCTTTGGATCTTTATCCCGCTGGTGGAACGCCGCTCTGGCTTTCGCATCGCTTTGCTCCCGCACTTGGGCATGATTCTGTTTACATCAAAGATGAGCGCTATGGCCCGACTTCTTCTTTCAAAGACCGTCAGGCGGCGGGCGCGGTCTCAGCCATGTTGGAAAATGGAATCAAAGAGGCCGTGATCGCATCTACCGGGAATGCAGCGGTTGCCTATGCTGCCGCGTGTGCCCGGGCAGGTATTAAGCTCTGGGTCTTTATGACCAGCCTTGTGCCACAGGAAAAATTGCGTGAAGCAGCGTTGTTTGGCGCAGAGGTGATTCGCGTCAGCGGCAATTATGATCAGACCAAGCAGATCGCTTCACAATTTGCGCAACGTCGTCAACTCCTGTTGGATCGCGGTGCCACTTCTGTCCCTGCACGCGAATCGATGAAGACCATTGCCTATGAGATCGTCGAGCAACTCGGCTGGCACGCGCCGGATTGGTATATTCAAGCAGTCAGCGGCGGTCTCGGTCCATTAGGTGTGTATCAAGGTTTCAAAGAATTGAAGAACATGGGTTTGACTGACAGCATTCCCAAGCTAGCAATTATTCAAACCGAAGGCTGCGCGCCGATGGTCAATGCATTCAAAGCGGGTAAAGACGTAGCCGACGCCATCATCCCTGAGACAAGCATCATCATCCTGTCAACCGGCGACCCAGGTAAGGCCTATACCTATCTTTGGACTCTAATCCAACAATTTGGCGGCGTCATGGAATCGGTCACGGATGCGGAAGCGTTCGCCGCGATGCGAGCGTTAGCCAAAAGTGAAGGAATGGCTGTCGAACCGGCAACAAGCGTCGCCTTCGCCGGCCTCGAGAAGTTAATCCGCAATGGCACGATCAAGCCGGATGAAAAAGTGGTCGTCAATTGTACTGGTCATACCTTCCCCGTCGAAAAGCATGTGCTCGGCGATCAATGGGCTGTGGATGTTCACCTGAGCAAAGATCAATCCCCGGCCCCGCGCGAAGGCTTGCAAGCCGCGCTTGAAAATCTTGACGAGAAAACTACTACAGTGTTATTGATTGATGACAATCACGATGATGCTTTGTTGGTTCGACGATTGTTAGAAGGTCATAAGGCCTACCGCGTGTATCACGCGAAAGATGGATGGGAAGGCCTGGCAATGGCGCGACAGAAATTACCTGATCTTATTGTCTCTGACCTCACCATGCCGGGCATCGATGGATTTGGGCTGGTGGAAGAGCTCAAACTGGATCCGCGTACAAAAGATATTCCTGTTGTAGTGGTGAGCGCAAAAGATATTACACCTGAGGAGCGCAGGCGGCTGAATGGTCATATTGAAGCTGTGTATCAAAAAGGATCGCTGCCTCCACGCAGGTTTGTCGATCAAGTTGTACAAGTGATTGAAGAGAAAAGTGTAGAATAAGGAGAGCATTTATGAACAATAATATTCTTTATATCGAAGATAATCCTGATAACATGCGGCTGGTTCAGCGGGCATTAGAGTCTCGCGGATATCGCCTGCTTCAGGCGAACAACGGACTTGATGGTGTTCAAATGGCGGAAACTGAGCAGGTGGATTTGATCCTGCTGGATATTAACCTGCCTGATATCGACGGCTATGAAGTCGCGCGTCGCCTGCGCAGCAGCCAAAAGCGTGCACTGGCTTCTACCCCAATTATTGCTGTAACAGCAAATGCCTTAAAAGGTGATGCTGAAAGAGCTTTGGACGCTGGCTGTGATGTATATATGTCCAAGCCGATCAACATTCGCGAGCTTTGGGCACGGGTTGAAGCATTTGTCCCCACTCCATAAGAACGGTCATGATAAACTAAAAAAGCAGGGACGCGCATTGGAATCAAATGCGCCGTACTCTGCTGAATCAATGAACTTATCCTTTCTATCGTATCTCGAATGTTCTGGCTGTGGCGAACATTACAAGCATACTGAACTTAATACCTTTTGTCCAATTTGTCAGTCTCCTCTCTTATCGCGCTATGATCTTGCAGCTGCGCGGCGGCAGGTAGATCGTGACGCGGTTATCGGCCGAAAGAAGGGGATGTGGCGCTGGCATGAATTACTTCCTGTTCTAAATAGAGAAAATCAGATTTTCCTCGGCGAGGGCGATACGCCTTTACTCTCTCTGCCTCACCTTGAAAAAGAGTTGGAGCTTTCTCATCTTTTCGTGAAAGATGAAAGCAGTAACCCGACAGGTTCGTTCAAAGCGCGCGGGTTGGCTGCGGCTGTTTCCAAAGCCAAGGAACTAGGTGTAGAAAAAGTAATTATTCCAACAGCAGGCAATGCAGGGGGCGCCCTTGCCGCTTATGCTGCGCGTGCAGGTTTGCAGGCTCACATCTTCATGCCAAAGGATACGCCGTTTGCCAACATAGAAGAGAGTCGCATGGCAGGTGCAGATGTCACACTGGTAGATGGCTTGATAAGCGATGCCGCAGGCATGGCAGGTGAGAAAGCAAGGACCGAAGGCTGGTTCGACGTCTCCACATTCAAGGAACCTTATCGTGTCGAAGGAAAAAAGATCATGGGGTACGAATTAGCAGAAGCGTTCGACTGGCAATTGCCTGATGTAATTGTCTATCCTACAGGCGGCGGCACAGGACTCGTTGGAATGTGGAAAGCTTTCGACGAACTTGAATCACTTGGCTGGTTAGAAAATACAAAGAGACCTCGCATGGTCTCTGTACAAGCCGATGGCTGTGCACCGGTTGTCAAGGCTTTCAAGGAAGGTGCATCATTCTGCGACTTTTGGATCAACGCTCACACTATTGCCTCAGGTCTACGAGTTCCAAAAAGCTTTGCGGATCACCTCATCCTTCAAGATATTTATGAAAGTGAAGGCACAGCCATCGCTGTGAGTGATGAGTCCATTCTGGACTCCCAGCATCAATTGGCAGCCACGGAAGGTATCTTCGCCGCCCCCGAAGGGGCAGCAACTTTGGCCGCGCTCAAAGAACTCATCAAGCAGGGCTGGGTAGATTCTGAAGAACGCATTGTCTTATTCAATACCGGCTCAGGGTTGAAATATCTGGATTACTCATCTCAATAACGAGAAGCTATAAGCAAAAATAAAGCAGGACTGTCCCAGTTGGGACAGTCCTGCTTTTTCATAAGAATCTTTCTCTTACTGAAGGAAAGCTGAAAGTAGGAATGGCATTCATCTCACCATCGAACAGTATCGAGAGGTTCTTTATGTAACCGATTGTGGTAGCATAATAAGGCTAAAATTCACTCGAATCAGGAGCTGCAATGAAACGTGCATTTATCGCCTTTTTTCTCTTCGTTTTCCTTTTTTCAGCCTGCGCGCCTAGAGTTCCTTCTGCTCTTCCCGCACCAACCACTCATCCGGCCACAACCGTTATCCCTACCCAAGTGCTTCTTCCAACGCCTACCTTAGCCTTGTCTCCAGTACCAGATGTATTATATGTGAATCCTTCAATATCACTGGGCTCGATCAGTCCATTGATTTACGGTTCAAACTATGGTCCATGGCTGGCCGTTTCCGTAGATATGTTAGATGCCGCCTATGATTCGGGTGTTACCATTTTGCGATTCCCGGCAGGCTCATGGGGAGACCAGAACGATGTGAAAACGTATCAAATCGACCAGTTCATGGCATTTGCTCAAAAAGTGGGCGCGACGGCAATGTTTAACGTCCGCTTGCTGGGTGGAACTCCGGAACAGGCCGCGGAAATGGTGCGTTACACGAATATCGAGAAGAAATATGACGTGCATTATTGGGGAATCGGAAATGAGCCGACATTATACAACGGCGTAGTGAAAGCGAGAGGTGAGACCTACGATACAGTACGTTTCAACAGAGAGTGGCGAATATTTGCTGAGGCAATGAAAAAGGTTGATCCAACCATTAAGCTTGTTGGTGCAGAGATCAATCAATTTAGTTATGACTATTCACCTGGTGCAACAACAAACTTTAGCGAACGAGATGAGACATGGTTCATCGACTTTCTAAAAGCAAACGGTGATCTTGTCGATGTTGTCTCCTTCCATCGTTATCCATTTCCGCGTTCAAATACATCGGGACCAGCTTCTATCGATGAACTGCGGCAGAACGCTAAGGAATGGGACAAAATCATTATTCATGCGCGTGAATTGATTCATCAACACACAGGGCGTGATATACCTATTGCGATCACCGAATTCAATTCCGATTATAGTCAGTCAGTGGGAGGCGAGGCTACACCTGACTCGCATTTCAATGCGATATGGCTAGCCGATGTGTTGGGGCGGTTAATAAAAAATAATGTTTACATGGCAAATCATTGGTTGTTAGCCTCTAAAGGCGGCTTAGGAGGTTGGGGATTGGTTGGGATGTGGGATATGCACCCTTCTTACTTTGTTTATCAGCTATATAAAAAATTTGGAAGTGAACTTGTATATTCCTCTTCTGATGATTCTGATTTGTCAATCTATGCCGCTCGGCACCAGGATAGCACATTGACATTAATGATTGTCAATCTGGCTCCCGAAGAGAAGACCAAGGCTATTCGAATCGAGGGCCAAGATCAGATCCGGGCAGAGACGTGGCTGTTCGACCCAGGTCACAAGGCAGAAAATGTTGGGGAGATTGATATTACCGGTCATATCGCTGTTCCTGGGCAATCTGTAACGTTATATATCATTCGACAGTAAGTCAAGTAGGTGTGCTCAAGCCGCCGTCCTCGGCGGCAGTACTGCTGCGCGGCATCTTCGAGAGGCCATCGAGAACAATTTTTTTCATAAATTTTCATAGACCTCGACTAGCACTCTGAGGATTTTTTAAGAAAAGCGTCGCTTGACTTTCGATTTGCGATGTGAAATAATGTAACCGTTTACAGTAACCGTTTACATAGAATATCGATGAGAAGACGCTCTTCTTCCGTTACGATCCGTGATGTAGCCCGAAAGGCAGATGTTTCGGTTGCTACGGTGAGTCGCTATATAAATCGTAACGCACCTGTGTCACCAGAGGTTGCCGAGCGCTTGGACCAGGTGATGACAGAGATGAGATACGTGCCTCATGCGGCCGCTCGCCATCTGGCGAGTCGAAAAACGCGTGTAATTGGTCTTTTACTGAATAATTTGCATAACGATTTCTTCGTTCCACTTTTGAACGGTGTTGAGGGGGTTATTCGCAGCAAGGGATATAATCTGATTGTTGCAACCTATCATGCAAGCAGCCGCACTGGGACTCCTCCACCAATCGGACCACATAACACAGATGGGTTATTGGTCTTTTCTGATGGGCTGGTTGATGAAGATCTGATCAACTTACATGAGAGGAACTTCCCCATGATATTGGTGCACCGGACGTCGCCTCCATCGGTGTCGATTCCGAGTGTTACAGTTGAAAACACAGAAATCACACATCAATTGGTGGATCACCTCATAAACGTACACGGAAAACGCCGCATCCTTTTCCTGCGAGGACCCGTTAGCCAGGAAGATTCCTTGCGGCGCGAGACGGGTTATAAGTCTGCTTTGCAGGCAAACGGAATCCCATTTGATGAAAGCCTAGTTCTAAATGGTGAATTCGAACGCGATATTGCCTACCAAGCCATGAATGAAGTTCTTGGAAACGGAAAGCGAGTCGCGTTCGACGCTGTATTTACAGGGGATGATGATGCGGCAATCGGCGTCCTCCGGGCTCTACACCAACATCACATTAAAGTGCCAGATGATATAGCGGTGACCGGATTTGACGACCTTGGTTTTGCTCCCTTTTTGAATCCGCCCTTAACGACTGTTCGTGCTCCTACGGAAACCGTCGGACGAATCGCCACCGAACGATTGTTTGGCTTGCTCGAGAACCAGATTTCGGATGAGGTGATGATCCTTCCTACTGAGATCATTTTCCGTCGCTCCTGTGGTTGCCAGTCATGAAAAGAAAATTTATCACGAAGGAGGTGAGAACCTTTACCAATACCCATTGCTCATCCCATTTATTCGTCAAATCCAAATACTAGTTATGAGGAGAAAACTCACCATGAAGAAACTATTGTACGTTCTGTCCCTCCTGATCATCGCCTCGATGGTCTTGACCGCCTGCGGTGGTGCCCCTGCCGCGACCGAACCCGCAGCAACGGAACCCGCAGCAACCGAGCCTCCTGCGACCGAACCAGAGGCAACCGAGCCTGCCGCAACTGAGCCTGCCGCAACCGAAGCCCCTGCGGCAACACCCACATTAACCCCTTACCCCGTCGCTGAATGCGAAGGTGGCAAGGTCTGTATCCGCTGGTTCGTGGGCCTCGGCACTGGTACTGATGCACCACAAATTGCCACCCAAGAGGAAGTTGTTTCCGATTTCAATGCTTCTCAGGATAAGATCCAGCTGATCTTGGAAGTTGTGCCTTACGGCAGTGCTCGTGATGCCCTCTCAACGCAGATCGCTTCCGGAGCCGGGCCTGACATCGTTGGACCAGTAGGTTGGGGTGGTTCGAACGATTTTTATGGCCAGTGGCTAGACTTGACTCCGTATATCGAAGAGACTGGTTTCGATACTTCAATCTTCGACCCCGCGTTGGTCACTTTCTACCAGACGGAAGAAGGCCAAGTTGGTCTGCCCTTCGCCGTTTTCCCGGGCGCCATGTATTTCGTGCCCGCCATGTTCGATGAGGCCGGTCTGGAATATCCGCCTCAAAAGTATGGCGAGAAATATACGCTAGATGGACAGGAAGTGGATTGGAACTGGGATACCATCACTGAAGTTGCCAAGCGTCTGACCGTTGATGTAAATGGTAACGATGCCACGCAAGAAGGCTTCGATCCCACCAAAATTGTCCAGGTTGGTTACGAGCCGCAGTGGCAATCCATTCAATCAGTGGGCACCTTCTACGGTGGTGCCCAGAAGTATTGGACCGGCGATTCCAAAGGTAATTACGAAATAGCTATTCCCGATAGCTGGAAGGAAGCCTGGAATTGGTTCTATGATGGGATGTGGGGCGATCAGCCTTTCGTTGCCACGGGCCCCTTATCTGGTTCCCCTGAATTTGGTGCAGGCAACGTCTTCAATTCCGGCAAAGCCGCTATGGGTCTGACGCAAACTTGGTACACGTGCTGTCTCGGTGATTTTGTTGCGGCCGGTAATGAATTCCAACTTGGCATTCAGCCGATAGGAGTAGATGGAAAAGTAGATGGTCGTGTGGATGCTGATACCTTCCGCATTTGGAAGGGAACAAAGAATCCCAAAGAGGCATTTGAGGTCTTAGCTTACTTGATCACGACCGGTGCTGACAAGTTGTTGCCAGTCTATGGGGCTATGCCCGCAATCCCGGAGAAGACTCAAGCTTTCTTTGACAAGAAAAGCGAGGAATATCCATTTGTAACCCAGGAAAGTTGGGATGTCTTCGTTCAGGGCCTTGCTTATCCTGATGCTCCTAGCTCTGAACAATATGTTCCGAATTCCATCAAAGCCAACGATCGTCTCTCAACATTCATGAGCCTACTGAGAACCACGGAAGGCCTCGACTTTGAGGCGGAGTTCCAAAAACTGGTTGATGACCTAAATGTGATCATCAACGAGTAGCAAGTGTATAATTTAGGCGGGTCAGTGTGGCGCTGACCCGCCTAGCCCGTCTTTAGAAAGAAAGGAAGCATCCTATGCTTGAAGAGCTTTCGAATATCCGTAAGGCCATACCGTCTTTAAGATCATTTCGTGATCTTCCACCTTTGTCACGCCGCGAAATGAAAGCAGGTCTAATATTTCTTTCTCCATGGATCATCGGCTTTCTGGGTTTTACCCTGCTGCCGATGATAGCCACGGTATTCTTCAGCTTTCTAAATCTCAGAATTACAGATGGCATCTTAAGCACGCCACACTTTGCGGGTATTGAAAATTACAGACAGTTGTTTAGAGACCCGAAGATTTGGAGCACGAGTACTACGCCTGGCTCACTTTGGATCACGATCAAGTTCGGGTTGATTGCATTACCAATAGGTATTTTGGTTCCTTTAGGTATAGCAGTTCTGATGAACAACAAACATCTTAAAGGCCAAATGTTCTTTCGCAGTCTGTTTTACATGCCGTATATTGTCCCCTTTGTAGCAGCGATCTACTTGTGGGGCGGTATGCTTAACTCAGAAAGTGGCTGGATCAACCGGACGCTGATGTATTTCGGGGTGCCTAAGGAGAGCGTGCCATTGTGGGCTAATGATGTCAACTGGGTCTATCCCACTTATGTAATTATGGGCATTTGGGGGATTGGCAATGCCATGTTGATCATGCTGGCAGGCTTGCAAGGGGTGCCTACAGAACTATACGATGCCGCTACTGTGGATGGCGCTAATAGCTGGCAGACGTTCTGGAAAGTTACTTTCCCGATGATTTCGCCGGTCATTTTTTACAACCTTGTATTAGGTGTAGTCGGATTATTCCAGTACTTCTTAGTGCCTCTCGTGGTGAATCAGGGTAATGGCAATCCTGGGGGTGCAACATTTTTTTACAATTTGTATATAGTCAAAACATTCTTCACATTTCAGAATATGTCCTATGGGGCAAGCCTCGCCTGTTTCCTCTTTGTGGTGATTCTGCTGGTGACAATCCTTTTGTTTGGCACTGCCAAGTATTGGGTTTACTATGCCGGAGAAAGTCGGTAAGGAGCACAAACAATGGCTAAATCGCTGACCCAGACTCTGCCTGAAACGGCACAAACGACCTCAACGACCAAATCATTCCTTCACAAATTACGCCGGGGTGCCAACGTGACCTTTGTTACGGCTCTGACCATAAGCTTGCTAGTCATTTACCTGGCACCGTTCTTATTCATGATCTTCACTTCGCTTAAAACACAGGGACAGATTTCACAGTTAGGCGCGCCCATCTGGCCGGCGAAGCCCACCACGGTTGAGTACAACGGCAAAGAATTGGAAGTGTTCAAGGTTCCTATGGCGAAGTGCGCCGGAAGCGACCCCAGCGATACCTCCATCAAGAATTTAGCCATCGTCAAAAAGGGACGGCAGCAAAGCACTTTTGTTGATCCAGCAAACTTGGAAGCCGGCGAATTTGTATGTAATCTATCCTGGCGCGCTCTTAAACGACCCTGGACCTTCTCCCCTACTTGGGAAAACTATGTACGAGTATGGAATACGATTCCAGGTACATTTCCAAAACTTCTTTGGAATACCACCTTTTACGCGATCATGACGGAAATCGGTGTCTTGATCTCTTGTACGCTCGTGGCCTTTGGTTTCGCTCGTTTCCGCTTCCCAGGACGCGATTTTCTTTTCATTGTCTTAATTTCTACAATATTTCTCCCCTTCGCAGTGACAATCATTCCGACCTACACCTTTTTCCAAAAGATTGGCTGGTTGGGTACTTGGCTTCCCTTGATTGTGCCAGCCTTTTTTGCGAACGCTTACGATGTTTTTCTCCTCCGTCAGTATTTTATGACCTTACCACGCGAACTGGACGAAGCCGCCATGATTGACGGTGCCAGTCCCCTTAGAGTCTTGTGGTCGGTAATTATTCCACAGTCCTATCCTGCATTAATGGCCATCACGGTCTTTCACATTGTATATGCCTGGAATGATTACTTTGGTCCACTGATTTATCTTTCCACCGCACGCGATAAATGGCCTATTTCGGTAGCGCTCTCCACCTACAACGGTATTTACGGCTCGCAGCCTGCGCTGATCCAGGCAGCCTCACTCATGGCCTTGCTTGCGCCATTGATTCTCTTCGCTGTCGCTCAGCGTTTCTTCGTGCAAGGCATCGTCGTCACGGGCGTCGAAAAATAACATGCTTAAAGTAGCGGTCATTGGAGGTGGCTCGACATATACGCCTGAGCTTGTCAACGGTTTTCTTGCGCGAGTGGATAAATTTCCGCTTGATGAACTCTGGCTGGTGGATATAGATGAAGAGCGACTTAAAGTTGTGGGTGGTTTCGCACAACGCATGGTGAAGGCAAAAGGCGAACCGTTCAAAGTCATCCTCACAACGGATCAGCGTGAGGCTGTGAAAGACGCCTCTTACGTGACGACGCAATTGCGCGTCGGTCATATGGAAGCACGTCGGCGGGATGAATATCTCGGTCTACGCCACGGATTGATCGGACAGGAAACGACAGGCATCGGTGGAATGGCAAAAGCCTTACGGACGATTCCGGTCATTTTGAAGATTGCAAAAGATATCAAAGAAGTGGCAAACCCGGGGACTATGCTGGTCAATTTCACGAATCCCGCCGGGCTTGTGACACAAGCATTGAGCAAATATGCAGCCGATGTTCCCGCGGTAGGCGTATGTAATGTTCCTATCACGACGAAGATGGGGATCCTTGAAGGGCTTGAAGAATCAACAGGAAAAAAGATTGACCCAGACCATGCTGAATTGAAAACACTTGGATTGAATCATTTATCCTGGCATCGCGGGTTCACGATTGATGGTGAGGATGTGTGGCCTCAGGTCATCGAAGGGTTTATTGCGGAACTTAAAACCGAAGATCATCCCGAATGGGATCCGCGCACGATCGAAGTGTTACGCATGATGCCAAATTATTATCTGCAATATTTCTATCACACGGATAAGAAGTTGAAATCGCAAGAATCATGGCCACCGTCCCGCGCCGAAGAAGTTATGGAAATCGAAAAGGATTTATTGCGTGACTACGCTGACCCGAATCTCAATGAACCTCCAGCTGATTTGATGAAGCGTGGCGGCGCTTACTATTCGACCGTGGCTACGCAACTTTTGAACGCACATTACAATGATTTGGGTGAGACTCATGTGGTAAATATCAAGAATGACGGAGCAGTAAAGGAATGGCCGGCCGAATGGGTTCTGGAGATTCCCTCCACCGTCAATAAGACTGGCATCAAGCCCATTCCAACGGAACCGCTGCCTGCATCCTGTTTCGGATTGATCGCGGCAGTGAAAGCATACGAATTGCTAACTGTAGAGGCCGCGGTTCACGGAGATCGCGAAGCTGCCTATCAGGCTCTGCTAGTCCATCCGCTTGGGCCGAAAGCAGACAAGGTTCAGGCAGTGCTCGATGACATGCTTGAAACGCATAAAGAGCATCTGCCCCAGTTTTGGAACTGACCTCGCACAGGGGCGACCCAACAGGTCGCCCCTGTATTATAAAAGTATAGTTTATGCATTACTTTCTTGGCGTCGACATTGGTGCAACCAAAACTCATACACTTATTGTGGATGAAACAGGCCGCGCGCTTGGCTTTGGTGAAAGCGGACCTGCCAATCATGAAACAGTTGGCTATGAAGGCATGTTCAAAGCTCTGCATAGTGGCCTGGAGCAGGCACTGCGTGGCGCGGGGCTAACTAAAGCCGATATAACGGGAGCAGGTTTCGGCGTGGCCGGATTCGATTGGCCGTCCGAATATGCCGATACAGACTCCACCATCAAGCGCCTGGGTCTTAACGCAAAATATAAATTCGTCAATGATGCCGTGCCAGGATTGGTAGTTGGCTCCGACCAAGGCTGGGGCGTAGTTGTTGTCTCGGGCACGGGCTCGAACTGCCGCGGCTGGGATCGTGAACGCAAGCGTGAAGGACGCGTGACGGGTCATGGTGTATTGATGGGCGAAGGCGCAGGCGCGACAGAGCTCATGCACCGCTGCATGCAGCTGGTTGGCTACGCTTGGAGCAAGCGCGGGCCTATGACCAAACTTGGTGATGCATTTGTTGAACATGTGGGTGCGAAAGACCTGGAGGATCTGATCCGCGGTTATACAACCGGTGATTTTTCACTTGGTGCAGAGGCTGCACCTATTGTATTTCGCGTGGCCGCCGAGGGCGATGTAACTGCACGCGACCTTATCTATTGGGCAGGATGTGAGCTCGGCGAGATGGCTAATGCAGTGATACGCCAGCTTGAATTCGAAAATCTTGCCTTTGATGTTGTGATGACCGGAAGTATGTTCGAAGGCGGCGAGATGTTGATCGGGCCGATGCGAGAGACAATTCATAAACTAGCGCCGAAAGCTCGCTTCGTGCGTCTCACCGCCCCTCCAGTGCTTGGGGCTGTGATGCTGGGGATGGAAGCCAGTGATTTTGAAGTGACGCCTCTCATCCGCAAAACAATGATAGACACCATATCCCCTTTCAGAAACCTTCCGGTGAGGCAACCATGACGACGATCGATTTCTCTTTGATCCCGGATGCAGATGGTCATTACGAAGCGATTGTGCGCTTAATGACATCATTCAAGCGTGAAACAGGTATTGATGTCAATCTCAAGCGGATGGAATGGGGAGACGCCTGGCCGCAACTGATCAGCATCTCCACACAAGGACAGGGCGCGGATATTTCGCACGTCGGCTCTACGTGGGTTAGCAGCCTTATGACCATGAATGCCCTGCGGCCAATTCCAGCGCATCTCATTAGCAAAGTCGGGAGTGATCAGGCATTCGTCCATTCAACGTGGGCAAATGTTGTAGCCGAAGATGATCGCCAGCCCTATGGTATTCCATTAAGTGCATACGTCTATGTGGTGGCCTATCGAAAAGACTTGCTCAAGAAGGCCGGCTTGAGCGGAGCCACTGCTTTTGCCACACCACATTCGTTGGAAGAAAGTGTTCGAAGCCTTGCTGCTCTTAATGAAACCGAAGTTCCCTGGTTGATGCCTGTTGTGCCTCACCCATTTAACGACTTGGTTCATATGGCCGCCTCGTGGATCTGGAGCTCTGGTGGGCATATTATGGATAATCGCGGTAAACAAATCCTCATCAATTCACCGGCCGCCTTAGCAGGTCTGAAATCTTTTTTAAAGCTTTTACGACATGTGCCAAATGATGGTTATCTTGGTGCCGATATGTGCATGGATGCGCTCATGGATGGCAAAGCCGCGGCAGTTGTCACGGATGCAGCTTCTCTGCTCACCGCTGTTCAAAACAAATCACAGAATATCGAAGATATCGCTGCAGCAAGCCTGATGAGCATTCCCTGGTCTGGTGGCGGGAGTATTGTCATCTGGCGTCATACCTATGGCTATCCCGATCGACTCGAAGCTTCATACAAGCTTGCGGAATTTCTTGTCCGTAAACACACCATGCTTGAGCTTGCAAACAATTCAAATATTCTTCCGGCTCGCACCGATGCACTGGATGAACTCTTTCCGCCAGATCATATTTTGCGTCCTGTAATGCTTCAGCTCATTTCAACAGGACGTTCCTATCGTCCTATTGCCCTTTGGCATCGTATTGAACACCAATTCGGCGTGGAACTTGGCGAAGCAGCGAATAAGCTGATGAAAGACCCTGATGCAGATTTGGACGTAGTCGTAACCCAGACGATGAATTCGCTTGCAGATCGTCTAAATCTTACTCTTGGATAAAATGCGACGCCTCACGCTTCGCGCAGGTTGGTGCCTGCTCGCCGTTTTACTATTTTCTTGCTCAGCCCCCGCAACTCCCGTTAATACCGCTCAACCCACTTCGCCTCCAAGTATGTCTCCCACCCCCCCATCTCGCCCGTTCATCATCCTTGCGTACGCTACTGAGGGAATCATTCCAGAAATTATTCCTTATGATCAGCTTACCCATATCAACTATTCGTTCCTTACTCCAAAAGAAGATGGCACATTCAACCAATTGGCCAATAGCTGGAAGTTGAAAAAAATTGTTGAGACTGCACACAGCCACGATGTACGCGTGAGCATATCAGTCGGAGGCTGGGGTTGGGATGCACAATTCGAGGAGATGGCGTCCAACCCTGAGTCACGAACTAAATTTGTCCAAAACCTGACCATGTTCGTCGATGAATATCAACTCGATGGCGCAGACATTGACTGGGAGTATCCAGATGCAGGAGAGTCATCGCAAAACTTCCTTGCTCTGATAAAAGAGTTGCGAGCCGCCATGCCGCATAAGCTGCTTACTACAGCTGTAGTCTCCTATGGTGACGATCATGGCATGGGTATCGCGACCGAGTCATTTGAGTTGTTTGATTTCGTCAACATCATGACCTACGATAGTGCAGATCACGGCACAATGGAGCAATTCAATAAAGGATTGGAATACTGGCAGGCACGCGGCCTGAAACCAGAAAAGATGGTAATGGGTGTACCCTTCTATTCACATCCAAAAGGGCTGCCCAAGCAGGACGGTGTGACCTATTCTAAATTGATTGAGGCCAGTCCCGACGCCGCAATGACTGATGAGTTTGATTATTATGGAACTACACAAGTTTATAACGGCATCCCTACAATTCAAGCAAAAACTCAGATCGCGATGGAGCGCGCAAGCGGCATCATGTTTTGGGCTCTGGATCATGATACGCAAGGCGAGCTCTCGCTTGTCAATGCAATTTATCAGACGGTTCATACACCATAAAGATTCTCGCGCTGAGCGGAGCCGCAGGCGTAGTCGAAGCGCAATTTACGATTAACAACTTTCGACTGCTAAGACAATAAATACACAGCAAGTAACACGTATTACTACGTAATCCTTAAAAGCAGGAGTTTTCTTTCCCATGACTGATTTCACCCTCGGCGTCAACTATTGGCCCCGTCGCAAAGCCATGTACTGGTGGATCAACTTCGACGCTGGAGAAGTGCAAGAAGAGTTCGCGATCATCAAAGAAATCGGGTTGAACGTTGTGCGACTGTTTTTGTTGTGGGATGACTTTCAGCCTGATCCCACAACCGTCTCGCAGGAGGCACTTAATAATCTTGCGAAAGTGGCAGATATTGCTACAGAAAATAACCTCAAACTCGATGTTACCTTTTTCACGGGTCACATGAGTGGACCGAATTGGAGTCCACGCTGGTTACTAGGCGGAGAGTTACCACCATCAGCGCATCAACATTGGCTACGCGATGTCGTGAGTGAGGGCAAGAAGACCGATAAAGGCTATCGAAACATGTTCCATGATGAGATGGCATTGAATGCTGAACGGCTGCTATTGAAGACAGTTGTAAGTGCTCTTAAGGATCATCCTGGTATCTGGATGTGGAACCTGGGCAATGAACCGGATCTATTTGCCTGGCCTAACACTTCAGAGGATGGCGCGGCATGGGTAAGAGAAATGGTGGGACTCATCAAGGATATTGACCCAACTCATCCGGTCACGATCGGCTTACATGGTGACGGCTTACATCGCGACAATGGTTTGAGAATCGACAAAGTTTACGCGCACACAGATGTCGCTGTGATGCACTCGTATCCAATGTATACGCCCTGGGCGCGCCAACCTTTGGATCCGGATTTCGTTCCCTTTACCTGCGCATTGACCGCTGCACTCTCCGGAAAACCGGTTCTGATGGAAGAGTTTGGCGGCTGTACTGCCCTCCCTAATGAAGCGACGTACGTGATGAAATGGATTGAAACGAATGGACGTGAGCATGAGCAATTCATGGCCGGTGAAGAAGACTTTGCTGAATTTCTTCGCCTCACCATTCCCAAACTACAGAATAGCGGTGCGACAGGCGCAATGCTGTGGTGCTTTGCAGATTACATTCCAGAATTATGGGATCTGCCACCCTGCCAGAATGCCGTACATGAACGCTTCTTTGGGCTGGTAAGACCTGATGGCTCTCTCAAACCACACGCAAAAGTGATTCGGGAATTTGCCGCTACCAAGCCGCAGGTAAAGCCCATACCTGAGTATGCCAGGTTTAAAGTCAATGCTGATGAGTTTTATGAAAACCCGACGCCGTTTCTGCTTGATTTTTATGCACAATATTTGAAAGGAGTCGAGTAGCCCTTCGCGCTGAGCGGAGTGCAAAGCACGCAGTCGAAGCGCGGGTTACAAAATAACTCGCCGCTGAGGATGGCGACTGTTG
>Ga0081539_10001682_pt1 | contig 35728 bp, 28 predicted proteins | sample TabmetS4T2R2_FD_71023 | JGI IMG/M metagenome (GOLD analysis project Ga0081539, IMG submission 71023) | Tabebuia heterophylla rhizosphere microbial communities from the University of Puerto Rico - S4T2R2 | ecosystem: Host-associated > Plants > Roots > Rhizosphere ... | reverse complement strand
CCGATCTGGGCCTATTCCACCAACACCCAATTCTTTCGCCATATCTCTTTCACGTTTCAGGACGAAGCAATTGCATCCCTGCTTGACGAACAGATCCGCCCGGAGCGGACCTTCACGCCGCGGTATTTGTTCTTCGATGCCGGTCTGTTCCATATCGCAAAGCTGCTCGAGATCGAATGCGAATCCGCGGAGCCGACCGACGCGCTCTATGGAGACACGCTCGTCTTGGCCCTTCTCCTGAGGCTGGCAAGTCTCGATCGACCGACGCCCACTCCGCTCTCCAGCGGGGGATTGCCGCCGCAGTTGCTGCGCCAGGTGACCGACTATCTCGTTGAGCATCTCACTGACAGCATCAGCCTATGGGAACTGGCCAGCATCACGCATCAATCGCGTTCGCATTTCAGTCGCGCATTTCGTGCGTCTGTGGGCATGCCGCCGCATCAATGGCTGCTGAGAGAGCGCGTGCGAAGGGCAAAGGAGCACCTGCTCGAAGGAAAGTTGACGATTGCCGATATCGCGCTCGCCGTCGGGTTTTCCGATCAGGCGCATCTCACCCGCACATTCAGCCGCTTCGTTGGCGTAAGTCCGGCCGTTTGGCGCCGGCAGCGTTCCGGATAAGCGAGCGGACTTTCTCCGTGCCCGACAGTGCCCGAACCGCCTCTGCGCGGCGCAATTCAGCGCTTTTCGACAAAATCGAGACGTTTCAGCAATCCCGTGTCGCGGACCGCATGCAATGTGTTCGGCCACGAACGAGCGTGGGCAGCCTACCCTAGAACGACGGTCTGGAGAGCAATATGGCGATGACCGGGAATCCTATCTCCCTCGCGATGCCGTCGCGCCGCGAAGTCCTGATCGGGAGTGTTGCACTTGCGACCACCGTGCCGTTCAACGTTTCGGCAGAGACAATAATCTCCGGCGCAGCAGCGGCCGAAAAGAGGAGCACCCCGATGAGCACGATCAAGACCAAGGAAGGCGTTGAGATTTTCTACAAGGACTGGGGTACCGGGCAGCCTATCGTTTTCAGCCATGGCTGGCCGCTCTCGGCCGACGATTGGGACGCGCAGATGCTGTTCTTTCTCGACAAGGGCTTCCGCGTGATAGCTCATGACCGCCGCGGTCACGGCCGCTCGACCCAGATCGGCGACGGCCATGACATGGATCATTACGCCGACGACTTGGCGGTGCTCACCGCCCATCTTGACCTCAGGAATGCGGTGCACGTTGGCCACTCCACCGGCGGTGGCGAGGTGGTGCACTATCTCGCTCGCCACGGTGAGAGCCGGGTGGCAAAAGCGGCAATCATCAGCGCGGTGCCGCCCTTGATGGTGAAGACGGCGGCCAATCCGGGCGGGCTGCCCAAGGAGGTCTTCGACGGATTCCAGGCGCAGCTCGCGGCCAACCGCGCTCAGTTCTACTACGATGTGCCGGCCGGGCCGTTCTATGGCTACAATCGGCCCGGAGCGAAAGCTTCGGAGGCCGTGATCTGGAACTGGTGGCGCCAGGGCATGATGGGCGGCGCCAAAGCGCACTACGACGGCATCGTTGCCTTCTCCCAGACGGACTTCACGGAAGATCTGAAGAAGATCACCGTGCCCGTGTTTGTGATGCACGGCGACGACGACCAGATTGTGCCTTATGCGGATTCCGCGCCCCTGTCGGCAAAACTGCTGAAGAATGGCACGCTGAAAACGTATAAGGGCTTTCCCCACGGTATGCCCACGACCGAGGCCGAAACGATAAACGCCGACCTGCTCGCCTTCATTAGAGGTTGACGGGAAACACTACAGCTATCGTTTGACGGGCGCCGGAGACGGGTCGCAACGTCTCGGACGCGTCGCCACGTTAAAGCTCCGAAGATCGACCTCTTCAGGAATGTTGGAGGATCGCAGCCTCAATGGCGGGACCGAATTTATTTTTGGCGTGGCGACCGGTTTAGGTCACAAGTTGGCGCAAAGCGGCCGTCGCCTTTGGTTGAGGTCGACGCAGCTTCGATGGCTGGGCGCCAGGATTCGAACCTGGGAATGGCGGTACCAAAACCGCTGCCTTACCGCTTGGCGACGCCCCAGCGGTTCGGCCGGGCCGGAAAGCGAGCGGTCTTATAGACGGCTTTGCTGCCAAGCGCGATCGCGCGTTTTTCGATTGGCCAGCTTGGGTTCCTCGCCCCCGCGACTTGTCCGCCCGTCCGACCACGAAATCGGACGATTTGTCTTAGCGCTGCCCGCCCGAGGCGGTGATGCGCTCGCCAGTCATCCAGGCGGAATGGTCGGAGGCAAGGAACACGGCCACCCGCGCGATATCGTCGGGCACGCCCAGCCGGCCCATCGGCAAAGTCGCTCCAATGTTTTTCGCGGTTTCGCCCTTGATGCCCATGACGGCGAGGCCCTCCGTTTCCGTCATGCCGGGAGCGATGGCGTTGACCCGGATCTTGCGGCCGGCAAGCTCGTTGGCGAGCGCCCTGGTGATCGTGTCCACCGCGCTCTTGGAAGCTGAATAGACGACGGAGTTCGGCACTGGGTTCGTGCTCGAAATCGTGCTGAGATTGATGATGCTGCCGCCGCCATCGCCGAAGCCATTGACCGCTTCCTGGGTCGTCAGGATCGTGCCCAGCACATTGATGTCGAACTGGCGGTGGAACTCCGCCTCGGTCAGGTCCTCCAGCGATCCGAACGTGAATACGCCGGCATTGTTGACCAGGATGTTGGGAGCCCCGAGCGCAGCCTTCGTTTCGGCAAAGAGCCGCTTCACGTCGGCGCTCTTGCTCACGTCAGCCTGGATCGGCACAGCCTTTCCGCCGTCACGCAGGATGCTGTCGACGACCTTGTCCGCATCCTCCTTGCTTGAAGCATAGTTGACGGCTACGGCCGCGCCCGCCTTGGCAAATTGCCGGGCGATTGCCGCGCCGATACCCTTCGACGCGCCGGTGACAATGGCGACCTTGCCTTTCAGCTCGTCCATGATCTTTCTCCTTCGATACTACGAACCACCGCCAGTCGGTGTGCTGCCCGGGAGGTAAATCATGCATCGCGTAGCGAGTAGCGTTGCCGGATTGATATGATATATACGCTTCTCGTATGAATGATCGGCTTCACCAACTCGCGGTCTTTGTCCGCACCGTCGAGACCGGCAGCTTCTCGAAGACGGCCCGGGAGTTCGGACTGTCGCAGCCTTCGGTCTCGCGGACGATCGCCGCACTTGAGCAGCGGCTGGGCGTCAAGCTGCTGACCCGGACCACGCGCCAGCTTTCGTTGACCGGTGCGGGCGAGGCTCTGCTGGTCCGGGCGCGTGAGGCGCTTGCGGGCATCGAAGAGGCCGAGAACGCGGCGCGCGGGGCCGACAGGCTGTCGGGCATTCTGCGCGTGGCGCTGCCGCCGACCTACGGCGTGCGGCAGATCGTGCCGCTGCTGCCCGACTTCCTGGAACGTCATCCCTCGCTGAGGGTCGACCTCATGATGTCCGATCGCTACGAAAACCTCATCGCCGAAGGTGCGGACATGGCGCTGCGTCTCGGCGAGCTGGCAGATTCCACCTTCGTGACGCGCAAGCTTGCTGTCGCCCGGCGCCTGTTCGTCGCGTCGCCTGCGTATCTTGCCGGCCGCGGCGCCCCGCAAAGCCTTGCCGACCTGAGCCGGCATCACCTCATCGGCGGCCCTGGCGATGGCGGCGATCAGAATTGGATGGCCGAGCGCGGAGGCGTGAGCGAGGTTCAGCCGGTCGATCCGCGCGTGCGGACCCGCTCGGCTGCGGGCGCTGTCGCCTGCGCGAGCGCGGGTCTCGGCATTGCCATTGCCTCGACATGGATGTGCGGGCTGGAGCTTGCATCCGGCGCTTTGGTCGAAGTCCTTGCCAATTATCGCCTCGACCCGATAACCGCCTATGTCGTCTTCCCTGCCGGACGGCGCCCATCGCAGAAGGCGCGCGCCTTCAGCGACTATCTCGAACAGGCGCTGGCGGCGAGCCACTCTCACGGAGAATATTGACGCTCATGGTTTGACCGCCTCCGCCAAAAGCTTGGCGGGACAGCCTTCATTCACCTAAACCTGCAAAGGACGAAGGCTGGCTGGGGCGCCAGGATTCGAACCTGGGAATGGCGGTACCAAAAACCGCTGCCTTACCGCTTGGCGACGCCCCAACAGTCCGGCCGGACCGGAAAGCGAGCGGTCTTATAGGCAGCTTCGCCGCCAAGGGCAATCGCGGCGCGGCGTAAACATCGCTGCAAATCGCCAGCCTTGCCAATTGATGAAGGCGAAAAATGCGATGCTCCCCCTTCTCCCCTTGTGGGAGAAGGTGCCGAGCGAAGCAAGGCGGATGAGGGGTGTTCCAGAAAGTGAAGTCGATGAACCGACTACGGTCCCCAGACCGCCAGTTCGTTGCCGGCCGGGTCTCGGAAGTGGAAGCGCCGGCCGCCTGGAAAGGAGTAGATATCCTTCAGGATTTCGCCGCCCGCCGCCTCGACCGCCGCCAGGGTGGCTTCGAGCTCGTCGGAATAGAGCACCGGCAGGGGCGCCGCCGGCGCTTCCGAACCGTCGGCCTGGAAACCGCCGTCCAGCCCTTCGCTGAAAGCCGCATAGGTCGGGCCGTAATCGGTGAAGGACCAGCCGAAGGCAGCGCTGTAGAAAGCCTTGGTCCGGTCGAGCGTCGCGCCGGTGGCGGGCATTTCGACATAGTCGAGCTTACCGGTCGTTCTCATCGCGCGCCTCCTGTCGTTCACGGTATGTTCTAGACTGGTTTCGCGATCTTTGCAAGGCCGGCCGCTGGCAAATGTCCACCGAAATCAAAACGCGCAAACCTGCCCGGTTCAGCGGAAGAAAGCGTCAAGACTGGCGACCGCTGCGCGGGCTGTGAACAGATTGCCAGCCAGTCCTGCGCCGGATTTGCTCTAACAGTCTGATTTCGCTGGCATCTGTTTTTATTCACCGCTCTGGGGCAGGAAATTTTGTCCACCGTCTTCAGACCCCGACAGTGCCCGATCCCGAGGAGCCCGGCGTCGCCGCGACATTTGTAACCCGTTCGAACTTCAACCGATTTTATGTTGGAACGGCCAGGAACGATTGACTAAGAGGGCTGGGACACTCCCTCAATCCGCCCGGGAACGCGCCATGGCCAAATGGATATACACTTTCGGGGACGGTGCTGCAGAAGGCAGGGCCGGCGATCGCAATCTGCTTGGCGGCAAGGGCGCCAATCTCGCCGAGATGGCGAGCCTCGGCCTGCCGGTGCCGCCGGGCTTCACGGTCACCACCGAAGCCTGCAACTGGTTCTATTCCAACGGAAAATCCTATCCATCCGAGCTTGAAGACCAGGTTCGGGCCGGGCTGGAGCACATCGCCGCCATCACCGGCCGCAGGCTCGGCGATCCCGAAAAGTTGCTGCTGGTCTCGGTACGCTCCGGCGCCCGCGCCTCCATGCCCGGCATGATGGACACCGTCCTCAACCTTGGCCTCAACGACCTCACCGTCGAGGCGCTCGCCAAGGATTCCGGCGACGCCCGCTTCGCCTGGGACAGCTACCGTCGTTTCATCCAGATGTATTCCGACGTCGTGCTTGGCCTCGATCACGAAAATTTCGAGGAAATTCTGGAGGATGAGAAGGCTCGGCTCGGCCTCGAGCTCGACACGGAATTTTTGGCCGACCAGTGGCGGCACGTGGTTGGCCTCTACAAGCAGAAGGTCGAAGAGGAACTCGGCAAGCCTTTTCCGCAGGATCCGCGCGAGCAGCTCTGGGGGGCGATCGGCGCGGTCTTCTCGAGCTGGATGAACCAGCGCGCCATCACCTACCGTCGCCTCCATGATATTCCCGAGAGCTGGGGCACCGCTGTCAACGTTCAAGCGATGGTTTTTGGCAATATGGGCGAGACCTCGGCCACCGGCGTTGCCTTCACCCGCAATCCCTCGACCGGCGAAAAGGCGCTCTACGGCGAATTCCTGGTGAACGCGCAGGGCGAGGACGTGGTGGCCGGTATCCGCACCCCGCAGAACATCACCGAGCGCGCCCGCATCGACGCGGGCTCGGACAAGCCGTCGCTGCAGAAGCTGATGCCGGACGCCTTCCAGAGCTTCACTGCGATCTGCGAGACGCTGGAACGGCACTACCGCGACATGCAGGACCTCGAATTCACGATCGAGCGCGGCAAGCTGTGGATGCTGCAGACCCGCTCCGGCAAGCGCACGGCCAAGGCCGCCATCCGCGTCGCCATCGAGATGGCGAAGGAAGGCCTGATCACGCGTGAGGAGGCGGTGTCGCGAATCGATCCGGCCTCGCTCGACCAGCTCCTGCATCCCACCATCGACCCCAAGGCAGAGCGCCACGTGATCGGCTCCGGCCTGCCTGCCTCGCCCGGTGCGGCGACGGGCGAGATCGTCTTCTCATCCGACGAGGCGGAGGACATGAAGGCGCGCGGCAAGAAGGTCGTGCTGGTGCGCGTCGAGACCAGCCCCGAGGATATCCACGGCATGCACGCTGCCGAAGGCATCCTCACCACACGCGGTGGCATGACCAGCCACGCAGCGGTTGTCGCGCGTGGCATGGGCAAGCCATGTGTTTCTGGCGCAGGGTCGCTGCGCGTCGATCCCCGCAACGGCACGCTGATGGCCATGGGCGTCACGCTGAAGAAGGGCGACGTGATTACCATCGACGGTGGCAGCGGGCAGGTGCTGAAAGGCGCGGTGCCGATGCTGCAGCCGGAACTGTCAGGTGACTTCGCGATACTGATGGGCTGGGCCGACGAGATTCGCCGCATGAAGGTGCGCACCAATGCCGAGACGCCGGCAGACGCGCGCATGGCGCGCTCCTTCGGTGCGGAAGGGATTGGGCTTTGCCGCACCGAGCATATGTTCTTCGACGGCGAGCGCATCGTCGCCATGCGCGAGATGATCCTCGCCGACACGGAGGAGGGTCGCCGCGCCGCGCTCGACAAGCTGTTGCCCATGCAGCGCTCGGATTTCCTGGAGCTGTTCGAGATCATGGCCGGGTTGCCGGTGACGATCCGGCTGCTCGACCCGCCGCTGCACGAATTCCTGCCGAAGACGGAGGAGGAGATCGCCGAGGTCGCCGGGGCATTGAAGGTGCCGGCAGACAAGCTCAGGCAGCGCACGGAAGCGCTACATGAGTTCAACCCCATGCTCGGCCATCGCGGCTGCCGGCTGGCCGTCTCCTATCCTGAGATCGCTGAAATGCAGGCCCGCGCCATCTTCGAGGCGGCGGTCGAGGCCGGCAAGAAGACCGGAAGTCCGGTCGTTCCCGAAGTCATGGTGCCGCTGGTCGGGCTGAAGAAGGAGCTGGATTTCGTCAAGGCGCGCATCGACGATGTGGCGAAGAGCGTCGTCAAGGAGCAGGGCGCTTCGGTCGACTATCTGGTCGGCACGATGATCGAACTGCCGCGCGCGGCGATCCGTGCCCATGTGATTGCCGAGACCGCGGAGTTCTTCTCCTTTGGCACGAACGACCTCACCCAGACGACGTTCGGCATCTCGCGTGACGACGCGAGCTCCTTCCTGGAAGCCTATCGCCAGAAGGGCATCGTCGAGCAGGACCCGTTTGTGTCGCTGGACATCGACGGCGTCGGCGAACTGGTGCGGATCGCCGCCGAGAAAGGCCGGGCGACCCGAAACAGCATCAAGCTCGGCATTTGCGGCGAGCATGGCGGCGACCCTGCCTCGATCCGTTTCTGCGAAGAGGTGGGGCTGGACTATGTGTCCTGCTCGCCCTTCCGCGTGCCGATCGCGCGACTTGCCGCGGCGCAGGCGGCGGTGCGCGGGAAGGGGTAAACTCTGAAAGGACTTCGTGTCGCCTTCGTGTTAGATGGCCCCGCAGTTTAACTGTTTCCAGTTTGTGGAGCAGCGATGCGCGGCACCAGTGGCGATCTGACAGAGGCTCTCGATTTCATTGATGCGCTCAACCGGCATTCCTCGGCCGGAGACGCGGTGGCCGCGACGGGCGCTGCCGTCGCCCGGCATGGTTTCGAAGGAGTTGTCTTCCTTTTCCTGCCATCCCGCGGCCAGCGTTTCCAGGATGTCGTCCTGGGTAAGCACCTGCCCGAGGAGTGGTCGCGCACATATGTGGAGCGAGACTACATCCGAGACGATCCCCTTGTGCGTTACCAGCGCGCGGCGGCAGCGCCCTTTGCATGGAGCGAGGTCAGGATCGACTCCGAGCGCTTTCCGCGAGCGGCCGAGGTGATGCGTGTGCGCTCCGAATTCGGCTTCAGAGACGGTTTCGTTGTGCCAGTTCCGGGTGCTGGAGGTATTTACGGCGGCGTGTACCTCGGAGGTGCCCGTCCCGAGCTTTCGGGTTTGCGCAAGCCAGCACTCCACATGATGGGCCTCTACGCCTTCGAGAGAGCGGCAAGCTTTCGTGGCCCGAACCGAAAGGCGCGCGGGGTGCTGACCGAACGCGAGCGGGAGGTGCTGAGCTGGGTTGCGGTCGGGAAGTCCGCATGGGACATCGGCCAGATCCTGTCCATCTCGACTCGCACCGTCAACGAATATTCGCAAAGGGCTATCCGAAAGCTCGGCGCGACCAACCGCACGCACGCGGTCGTGCTCGCCTTGCGAGATGGCCTGATCTCCCTTTGAGCCGGCCGGTCTGTCGTCAGAACTGCCAATGGCGGCAGCTTGCTCTTCTCCATAGCGTTGGCGGCCTCAAAGGGCGGAGACGCGTGTTTCCGCTCGAACGACAACTCGTTGCGGATGCCGATGACGGCGGAGACAAACGAAGACAGGGACCAGTTCCGCGCGGGCGAGCTGACTGCGGCCCTATGCAGGATCAAAGCGGAAGAATGCCGCGAACTTGCCGTGCAGCCGAATACCTCAAGGAGGCGTGCCGCAGTTCTGATCGCGATGTCGCACAGCTGCGTTGCACTTGCAGGACAATTGGAACGGCTCGAGCAGATCGAGCAGGAAGAGCAAAGTCTGCCGCGCAGGTAGCCGCTCCAGGATCTTGCCTTGGTGGTCAGGAGCAACTTCTTGGAACGAGCGAAGCTTTGGCCTTGCAGCGCTCTGAACGGTCCGGCAAACTAGTGTCGTGATTTCGAAGTTCGCCTCATTTCGATATCGAGCTCCAAGCGAACTTCGAAATCAAAACGACACTAGAAATCAAGGAGTTGCTAGTGTCCTTCGATTCTGAAATTCGCTCGGCGGCTGATATCGAGCTCATGCGAATTTCAGAATCGGGACACTAGTGACGTTTCCTTACCTGCCCGCCCAGATCATGACAATTTCGACCAGCCTGGCGTCGCATGTTTCGCCCGAGCTCCGCACCGCCGTCTTCTTTTTCACCCAGTTCATGACCGGCGGCGCGGCGACGGTCTTTGCCGGCATCTGGTTCAGCGGCGAGGGGTTGAGCTCGGAAGAGATCGGCCTGATCAACGCCGTGCCGGTCCTGACGATGCTCGTCCTCAACCTCGTGGTGGGAAGGATCGCCGACCGCGCCGACGACTGGCGCCAGGTGATCATGATCGGCGCGGTGGCAGCCGGCATCTTCCCGTTCGGCCTGTTCTTCGTGAACGAATTCTGGGGCATCCTTCTGTTCTGGACGCTTGCGACCGTCGCACTGATGGCGGTGACGCCTGTCGCTGACGCGGCAGCCATGCGCATCACCCGCCGGCGCGGCACCGACTATGGTGCGATCCGCGCCTGGGGTACTGTCGGCTACCTGCTGGTGATCTTCGCGACCGGCTATCTCGTGATCTGGTTCGGCGGCGGGATCTTCCTGCCGCTGTTCGTCGCGTTGGCGGTGCTGCGCGGCGTTGCCGCCCTGGCTTTGCCGAGATTCCGCGCGCCCAAAGATGAGGGGACGCCGACCAAGGGCGCGACGCATCTGCTGCAGGTGATGCAGCCCTGGTTCCTCCTGCCGATCCTGGGTTGGGCGATGGTGTTCGCCACCCATCTGATCCTCAACGCCTTCCAGAGCCTGCTCTGGAAGCAGCAGGGCATTGCCGAGGACGTGATCGGCGTGCTGATCGCGCTGGGTGCAGCCTCCGAGGCTGCCATGTTCTTCGCGTTCAGGCGTTTTGCGGGGCGGTTTTCCGCGCGCACCCTGATCCTTCTGTCGGCTGCGGTGTCGGCCGCGCGCTGGGTGGCGATGTCGTTTTCGCCTGGCGTCGAAATCCTGTTCGGCCTGCAGCTTTTGCATTCGGTGACTTTCGCGCTGGGATTCCTGGGCTGCACGAATTTCATCGCCAACTGGACCAGCGAGGACATCGCGGCCGAAGCGCAGAGCTTCGCCGTTGTGCTGCAGCAGGCGATGGCGGTGGTGGCGATTGCAGGCTTCGGATGGCTGGCGGGCGCATGGGGCGCGCAGGCCTATCTGGCTTCGGCCGCATTCGCGGCGCTCGGCGGAGTGCTGGTCTGGGTGTCTTTACGTCTCAAGCAGCCCAGGATGGAACAAGGCCATTGATCGGACAAACGGCCGCAGGCGCCGTGCTCAAATCCTGCCACGATCAGAGCGATCATGGCGCGCGATTGCGGAGTTCCGATGCGCGCTGATGTCCTTCTCTGTCTCGCGGCGGTTGCGGCCGCCCCGGCTTCCGCGCTCGCCGATCCGCCGCACGTGGCACGCAAGCCGAAGCTCGTGGAGCCGCACTTGCATCTGGCGCGGTCGAAGATTCCGGCCGGCCGCGTCGCGCTCACTCTTGACGCATGCGGCGGCCACACCGATTACCGAATCCTCGACGCGCTGGTCGAGAACCGCATACCCGCGACGATCTTCGTGACCGGCATCTGGCTGAGGCGCAATGCCAAGGCGCTTGCGATCGTCGAGGCACATCCCGACCTGTTCGAACTGGAGGACCATGGCGATCGGCACCTGGCGGCGGTTGACGTGCAGACGAAAGTCTATGGCGTGAAGGCGGCCGGCAGTGCCGAGGGGGTGAAGACCGAGGTGGAGAATGGTGCGGCTGCTCTGGAGGCAGCGGGCGGACCGACACCGCACTGGTTCCGCGGCGCCACGGCCAAGTACAGCGCCTCAGCGATCGCACTCATCCATCAGCTCGGCTACCGGATCGCCGGCTACTCGCTCAACGCCGACGGCGGCTCGCTGCTCGGCGCGGCGATGACGGAAAAGCGCGTCGCCAGAGCGAAGGACGGCGATGTGATCATCGCCCACATCAACCAGCCGACCCATGCCGCCGGCGCTGGTCTGGTCAAAGGGCTGCTTGCGCTGAAGGCGAGGGGCGTGACGTTCGTCCGGCTGGAGGATGCTCAGGAGGTCGAGGGCGCGGGGTCTTAAGAGTTTGCCGCTGCGCCGCGCGGCTTGATTTTGCCATTGCCCAGTCTTCCAGCAGAATCAAAGTGCTTCCCCGTTTCGCTTTTACTATTGCTGTCCATATATAAATCAGACAGTTAGTGCTGATAAAATATATATTTGACTTCGCTACAAGCCGCTTACGGAATGATCGAACCTTTGTAGCGGCCAGCATCCTTCTTCTTCACGGGGGAGAAATGTCCAAGAAGTCGAGGCGCGGGGTCGCAAGATGCTGCTGCAGTCAGATTCCATTTCGCGCCATATCTTGAAATTTACGCCGACCGCATGCCCAGCGCTGGTCTGGGAACTGCCTGCGGAAAGCTAGCGACAGTCACCTGCTAGTGTCCCGATTCTGAAATTCGCATGGTTCGATATCAGCAGCCGAGCGAATTTCGGAATCGAAGGACACTAGCAACTCCTTGATTTCTAGTGTCGTTTTGATTTCGAAGTTCGCTCGGAGCTCGATATCGAAATGAGGCGAACTTCGAAATCACGACACTAGCCGACTGCCTCGACATTTCGGCGGTCGAGCCCGGAAGCGACAGTGGCGGAACTGACGCCGGCCACCAGCATGATTTCGGCCAGCGGCATTGGTTTCGCGAACAGCTCGCCCTGCAGCGCCTTCGCCCCGGCTTCCACAAGGAACTCCGCCTGTTCGGTCGTCGCGACGCCCGCGCAAGCGACCGCGATACGTGACGCCCGGGCAAGGGCCATGACGACTTTCACGGTCTCGCGTGCCTCCGCCCGCTCGCTCGAAGCCGCGACCAGCGAGCCGTCGATCTTGAGCTTGTCGAAGGGAAATTGTCTGAGACAGGAGAGGCTGGAATAGCCGGTGCCGAAATGGTCCATGCAGATCGTGGCCCCGAGCCTCTTCAGCTTGGCAAGGCCGTCAACCGCGCCCTCGGAGTTCTCGATCAGCAGGCTTTCGGTGACCTCGATTTCGAGCCGATGCGGTGCGAGATTGGCCTGCTTCGATGCCTGCTCGACGAGCGCCGCGACGTCGGCGCTGCGAAAGTGCCTGGGTGAGACATTGACGGCGACGGCCAGGTGTTCGGGCAATTGCGCAAGCGCACGGAAAGCCTCGAAGATCTTCCAGTCTCCGATCCGGTCGACAAGACCAGTGCGTTCGGCTGCTGGCATGAACTCGACGGGCAATATCAAACCGCGGGTCGGATGGTTCCAGCGGATCAGCGCTTCCAGACCGGTCAACCTGCCATCGGCCGCGATCACCGGCTGGTAGTGGAATACGAATTCGCCGCGCTCCAGCGCTTCCTTGAGTTCGGTTTCCAGTTCGTGCTGCTCATGCGCCTCGGCATCCATGCGCGCTTCGAAGAAGCAGTAGCTGTCGCCGCCCTCGGCCTTCGCGCGATAAAGCGCGAGATCGGCATTGTGTACAAGCTGGTCGGCGTCCGTCCCATTGAGAGGCGCGATAGCAATGCCGATGCTCACCCCGATCGACAGTTCCTTGCTGTCGATCAGGAACGGCCGGCAGATTTGCTGGATCAGCCGCGTCGCAAGGTTGGCGACGTTGCTCGGGTTGGATTCGTCCGGCAGCAACACTGCGAACTCGTCGCCTCCCAGGCGCGCGACGAGATCGGCCTTTCGCAGTTGCGCGCCGAGCCGCTTGCTGACTTCGATCAGCAGGCGATCGCCGGCCTGATGGCCGAGGGTATCATTGACCGCCTTGAACTTGTCGAGGTCGAGGAGGAGCAGAGTGAACGCGGTGCCGTAGCGCTCGAAGCGCGCCACGCATTCCGCCAGCCGCTTCTGGAGCTGCATGCGATTGGCGAGGCCGGTGAGCCCGTCATGATAGGCCAGATAGGTCATCGTCTCCCGGGCTTTGGCCTCGCTGGTGACGTTCGCCGCCGTTCCGACATAGCCGACGAAGCGCCCGTCCTGGAACATGGGCTTGCCTGCCATGCGCCATTTGCACTCGCTGTCCGCCGCGACGTTTGCTTCGACGTTGTAGAATGGCTGTCGCTGCCGCATGCTGACCGTGATCTCGTCGGGACCAGCGTCCTTGCCTCTGCTCAGCAGGTCGGTCAACGGCCCCCCTTCGAGCGAACCGGCTGTCCGTCCGGCCTGCAGCGCGAACTTTTGCGAGACGCCCCTCAGCCTGCCCTCGGCGTCGCATGACCAGATCCAGTCGCTGCGCTCGCCGGCGTAGTCCTTCAGCAGAAGGCCGATCAGCTCGTCATTCTCGCGCGCCTTCTTCTCGGTGCGTCGCGACCGCCTTGCCGTGATGAATGCCGGGATGCCGGCAACGATGAGCCCACCCGCGGGCGCCAGCAAAAGCCAGAAGGCATCGGGTTGCCACTCCACCGGCGCCAGCATCTCGATCGCCAGACAGGATGCCGTGATCAGGGCCACCACCGCTGCATAATGGAGATCCTGTGTGCGCGCCTCCTTGGGTGAGGCCGTCATGCGCGCAGCGATGGTTCGGCGAATGGCTGCCGTGCCTCTCGATGGCACACGATCTCCCACTCTTGACCCCCTGGTTGGAGCGGCACAGCCTTGTTATGCGCGAACTCTGAAAGTCTGATTGCCGAAAAATGTCGAAATGATTCGATGTGCCGTGCGGGCCGTTCGCGCGGCGATTCCGCCAAGGATGCACCATCTCCGCCCTGGAGCAGCGCGCCGGGTCTACGCAGCATCTTGCCGGAACTCACCATAATCGCCATCCTTGCCAGGTTGGACGGCCGCGTTCCGGCCAGTCGGCACGGAGTGCCCGCCCTTGCAAGAAGACGACGCCACAAGCGCATCCCCCGACGCGATCCTCGCTTCGGCGATCCGCTCGTCGCTCGACTGCGTGATCGTCACTGACGAGGCCGGTCTGGTCCTGGAGTTTAACCCGGCGGCCGAGGCGACCTTCGGCTATTCGCGCGCTGAGGCGGTGGGCAGGCAAATCTCGGAGCTGATCGTCCCGCCGCGCCTGCGCCAGGCGCACGCAAACGGGCTTGCGGCCTACCTCGCGGGTAGCGCCGCGCGCTTGCTTGGGCGGCGCATAGAGCAGACGGCCGTGCGGGCCGACGGCGCCGAGTTTCCGGTGGAACTCACGATCACCGAAGCCTGGAGCGGCCAGCGGCGCTTCTTCACGGCGAGCCTGCGCGACTTGTCTCAGCGCCAGGCTGCCGACGCGGCTCTGCGTGCCAGCGAAGCCCGGCTGGCCGCGTTCATGAAGCATGCCCCCATCGGCATGTACCTGAAGGATACCGATGGGCGGTATCTGATGGCCAATCCGGAAATGGGCAAGGTGTTCGGCCGGCCGGCCGAAAGCGCGATCGGATTGAGCGCAGCCGACATTTTCGGGCCGGAGGAGGCGGCCATGATCGCGGAAAACGATCGCCGCGTTCTGGAATCGGGACAAGCGATTGCGGTGGAGGAATTTCTGAGCGGCGCGATCAACTACGCCTGGAGCCTCGTCGTCCGCTTCCCCGTTCTGTGGGCCGATCAGCAGCAGGCCCGGATCGGCGGCTTCGATATCGACATTACTGAGCAGAAGCGCGCGGCCGAACGCCTGCAGGAGAGCGAGAGGCGCTTCCGCGATGTCACCCACCATCATCCAGTTCCGGTTGTGTTCATAGACTCGCGAACGCGGCAGTTGATCGTCGCCAACCCCGCCTTCCGTGAGATCATGGGCGTAGGCCCGCATGACGAGGATCGCTTCCGCCAGCATCGTTGGTTCGCCACGCGCGAGGACTACCAGCGCGTCAAGGACCTGTCGCGCCAGCAGCCGCGCGCCGATGGCGTGGAGGTCCAGCTCCGGCGTCTGGACGGCATTGTGTTTCCCGCGTCGGTGAGTTGGCGCCATATCGAGATGGACGACCGACCGGTGATCGTCGGCAGCATCCTTGACCTCACCTCAACCAAGGCGGCTGAAGCCGAGCTCGTACTGTCACGCGAGGCATTGGCGCAGAGCGAGCGGCTCAACGCACTTGGGTCGCTGCTTGCCGGCGTCTCGCACGAGCTCAACAATCCTCTCGCAGTGGTCGTCGCACAGACTCAGATGCTGGAAGAACTTCTGGCCGGGACTGCCCATGCTCAGCGGGCGGGCAAGATCAGGCGCGCCGCCGAGCGCTGCGCCCGCATCGTCCAGACCTTCCTGGCAATGGCGCGACAGCGTCAGCCGGAGCGCCGCAGCACCGACATCAACGAGCTGATCCGCGCGGTTCTCGATATCGCCAGCTACGGGTTGCGCACGGCGGGCATCGAGGTGCAATGCCGGTTCGCCAATGGCCTGCCGCCTTTGGATGTCGATCCTGACCAGATGCACCAGGTGCTATTCAACCTAATCGTCAACGCACAGCACGCCCTGCAGGAGATACCGTCACCGCGGCGGATCGAGATCGAGACGTCGCGCGAAAACAATCACCTCCAGATAATGATCGCGGACAACGGCCCCGGTGTGCCTGCCGATATCCGAAACCGCATCTTCGACCCGTTTTTTACCACCAAGGCCCAAGGTGTGGGTACCGGAATCGGGCTGGCTTTCTCACTCGGCGTGGTGCAGGCGCACAATGGACGGTTGGACCTGCTTGACCATTCGGACGGTGCGCGCTTCCGGCTGCTCTTGCCGGTGGAGGCCTACACCGCGCCAGAGCCAGTCGAAAGTGTTGTGGCGTACTCGGGGGCCGGAATCGGTCGCACGGCCCTGGTGGTCGATGACGAGCGGGAGGTTGGAGAAACGCTGGCAGAGTTCCTGGAGGTTGAAGGTTTTTCCGTCACGACCGTCGATGACGGCGCCGGCGCCAAGGCAGCACTGATGGGCGCTGCATTCGATGTGATCTTCTGTGATTTGCGGATGCCGAACACAGACGGTCCGGCGCTGTTCGACTGGGCCTGCCAGGTGATTCCTGGCGTCGCGGGGCGATTCGTCTTCGTTACCGGCGACACCCTCGGCGTCGCTGCCGCGCGCTTTCTCGACCGGGCGAGTCGGCCGGTCGTCGAGAAGCCGTTTTCGCGCGATTCCATCCGTCAGGCGCTAAGCTCGATTGCTACAGCACCTGCCGCAGCAGGCTCTCGATCTCCGGGCGCTGCTTCAATGACGCCTTGATCGCCTGGGACCATTTCGAGCCGGTCTTGATCGCCGTATCGTAAGCGATTGCGAGCTCGCCCGGGCGATCCTCGACAAGCACGCGCATTAGCGCTTCAGCCGGGGCCAGGTCTTTGGCAACTTTCCCCAAACCCGGTCCAGTCCGCCTTTGGGCGACAATGAGCTTGTGTACCGCATAGCGTTCGGGTTTCGGAATCTGAACCAGTACACCACTCCGATAAAGCGCGATCGCTGGGATCGGCTCCGCTATCAAAAAGTTAAGGAAGGGCAATGTCTGGGCGTAGATATCGAGCGGCGCAAGCTTGACGATGTCTCGTTTACTTTGCATGCGCGGAGCAAGGAACTCGACCGTGGCGCCACCACTTTTGGCGACCCATCGTGTAGGTCTGCCTTTCGGATCGAGACCGGGGGCGGGAGTGAGGGAGAGCAGCTTGAATGTCTCTGCAAGCGAGGGGTCGACCCTGTCCTGGATGGCGAGTTTGAGATTTTCGAAGGCTGCCACATCAACATCGTGCGTTACAGCAAGCGTTCCCGGAAAGGTCTCGCCTAGTTCCGCTGCGTACAGGCGGAAGGCGTGTGTGCCGATCAACGTCCCGCCGAGCCTGAATGTGCCTGCACGCGCCATCGCATTCAGGATGCTGCCTGTCTGCCTATCAACGCTGGGGAGACCGGCAGCGCGCAATTGACCGATGAGAAGAGCGCAGTGGCGCTCGAATGCTTTCTCATCTTTGACACCTTCCCGCATCTGGACGATGCGTTCGCGAAGGGCTTCGCTATCGGGACCAATATAACGGTCGACAGGTTTTTCGCCGATCTTCTGGCGTGCGTACCAATATTTTCCTTGCGGAAGCTCCTTTAGAAAGGGCGTGCCCGCGATCGCTTGAAGCTCATGCGTGCGGTGCGCTTCTAGAAGCTCCTGCTAAGTGGTTTGGACAGAAAGCGGCAAGCGAACCATGCTCTATACCCTACGTGAGTGTATTCGCGGAGGGTATCAGCGTAAATTCGGCTACTCGGCCTCGATGCTCACCCGGTTCGGATAGAACGCGCCATGGTCCTTGATCCCGGCCATCTCGTCATAGGGATGCTGGTAGGCCCACATCGCATCCTTGGCTCCGTCCTTCACGCTCCAGTAGTTGGCGTCGCCCTTGAACGGACAATGCGTCGACGTGTCGGTCGCCGAGAGCTTGCCGAAGTCGATATCGGCGAAGGGCACGTATATGACACCGGGATAAGTATGTTCCTTGAGCAGCAGCGCGTTGTCTGAGGACGCTATCACCGCGCCGTTCGACCTGACGGTAACGTGCTTTCGCAGCGGCTCGACGGTGATGGTGTGTTCGGGATGGCTCTTGAAGCCGGGGGAGGGGTTCTGGCCAGTTTGCAGCATGTCCAACTCCTTGGGAAACCCAAGCCGACCCTTGATCTGGGATCGCGGGGATCGATTTCAAGCCGCCCGGAGCTGTTCCTTGGCGACCCAGGCTTCCGTATCGGCGAGCGCCAGCTCGAACTTGTCGAACAGTTCGTTGAGCTCGGCTTCCGAAATGATCATCGGCGGACAGAGCGCGATGCGGTCGCCGAGCGCGCGCAGGATGGCACCGTGGCCTTCCACAAACCTCGCGAAGGCCGGGCCGACGCCTCTCTTCGGATCGAAGGGCTGCTTGGCCTTCTTGTCGGCGACCAGTTCGACGGCGCCGACCAGGCCCACCGAGGGGGCCTCGCCGACCAGCGGATGCTCGGCAATCCTTTGCATCCGGATGGCGAAGACCGGCGCGACCCGGCGCACATGCTCGACGATGTTGCGCTTCTGGTAGATCTCGATCGCCTTGACGCCGAGCGCGCAGCCAAGCGGATGGCCGCCATAGGTAAAGCCGTGGCCAAGCGTGCCGATCTGTGCGGACTGGTCGACATAGGCCTGATAGATGTCTTCCGGCACCATAACCGCGCCGAGCGGCGCATAGGCGGCGGTGAGTTGCTTGGCGACCGAGATCGTGGTCGGCGTCATGCCCATGGTCTGGCAGCCCCACCAGTTGCCGGTGCGGCCGAAGCCGTTGATGACCTCATCGTCGATCATGATGATGTCGTGCTCGTCGAGCACCGGCTGGATGGCTTCGTAGTAGCCTTGCGGCGGGATGATGACGCCGCCTGCGCCCATCACCGGCTCGGCGATGAAGGCGGCGATCGTGTCTGGCCCCTCGCGCTCGATCAGGTCGCTGAGCGATTGCACGACACGCGCGGTGAACTCGGCCTCGCTCTCGCCGTCCCTGCCGAAACGGTAGTAGTGCGGGCAGTCGGTGTGCAGCACGCGCTCGAGCGGCAGGTCCCAGCCGATGTGGTTGTTAGGTAGGCCCGTCAGCGAAGCCGACATGATCGTCACGCCGTGATAGGCCTTGATGCGCGAGATGATCTTCTTCTTTTTCGGTCGGCCGAGCGCATTGTTCATGTACCAGGCGAACTTCACCTGCGTATCGTTGGCTTCGGAGCCTGACGAGGTGAAGAACACCTTCGACATCGGCACCGGCGCGAGTTCCTTCAGCTTCTCCGCGAGCTCGACGGCCGATTCCGTGCCCTTGGCGCCGAACAGGTGGTAGTAAGGCAAGGTGCGGAGTTGCTCGGTAGCAGCCTCGATCAGCTCTTCATCACCGAAGCCCAAGCCCGCGCACCACAGGCCGGACATGCCCTCGATATAGCCACGGCCCTGCGTGTCATAGACATAGACGCCCTTGCCGCGCTCGATGACAAGGGTTCCGGTCTCCCTCAGCCGATGGATCGGCGTATAGGGGTGCATGACGGATTCGACGTCGCGGGTCTGCCAATTGCTGAGCGGCTGGGTATTCATGCGTAGTGCCTCCGAACCTGCGGAGAACCTATCGTCTCGCAGAGCCCGAAGCAAAATTCTTCGCGATCTGGTTCAAACCCTCCGCCGGACTGGCCTCAGGGCTACGCGGCGGCCTTGAACATGTCCATCAGGCCGGCGAAGGACTCTGTGATCCCTGCGAGCGGATTCGTGCTATGCGCCACCGGCTCGACGCGCATCAGACCGCCATTCGGCGGCATGATCACCAGCGCAAATTCCCGTTGGTCGCCGCTGCCAAGCCTGACGGCTGCGACGCGCTGACAGTCATCGTTTTCAAGACGCATCTGGAAGAGCATCTCGCCGCCAATCCTGTCGAGCGCGACGCGTATCGATTCCTCGAACCCGAGCGAGACCAGATTTTGGTTGTGGAGCTCGAGCTCGAGTTCGACTGCTTCGAGGGATTCGGCTGCAAATGCTTCGAGCTCGGCCAGTTCCGTGGCCATCAGCTTCGCTGTCCGCTCGGCCGTTGCAGTTTCGATTTTCGCCGATTCGATCGTGGATTGGGCATCCATGCCGTCTCTCCTGTCGAAATTATGCATTGCCCGCGCCGATTCTCTTTCGGCGTCGAGAATGGCCGCAATGTGGCCGGCTATCGTCCGGTCATCGCGCTCGTAGCTGGCGAAATGTTGCAATTCGCTGGACAAAGGCCAGCTTCACCGCACAATTGGTCCAGAAGCAGTTGGGAGGAAAGAATGCTGGGCTTGATGCAGGAATGGCCGCTGTTGTGCCACAAGATTCTCGACTATGCGGCGCGTCAGCACGGCGACAGGGAGATCGTGTCGCGCTCCGTCGAAGGTCCGATCGTGCGGACCAACTATCGCGATCTGCGTGTGCGTGCGCTGAAGGTCGCCCAGCGGCTCGAACGGGACGGCTTCAAGGCCGGCGACCGCATCGGCACGCTCGCCTGGAACAGCGCGCGCCATCTGGAGGTCTGGTACGGCGCCATGGGCATGGGCGGCGTCTATCACACCCTCAACCCGCGGCTCTTTCCCGACCAGATTGTCTGGATCATGAACCATGCCGAGGATCGGGCGATGTTCGTCGACCTTACCTTCGTGCCAATCGCCGAGAAGTACTGCCCGGGCGTAAAGTCGGTGAAGAAGGTGATCGTTCTCACCGATGCCGCGCATATGCCGCAGACGACGATGAAGAACGCCGTTTCCTATGAGGAGTGGCTCGGCGAAGCGGACGGCGACTATGAGTGGAAGGCGCTCGACGAAAGCGCCGCGGCCGGCATGTGCTACACATCGGGCACGACGGGCGATCCGAAAGGCGTGGTCTACAGCCACCGCTCCAACGTGCTCCACGCCATGATTGCCGCGATGCCTGACGCGATGGGGCTTTCCGCGCGCGAGACGATCCTTCCCGTGGTGCCGATGTTCCACGCCAATGCCTGGGGCCTCGGGCAGTCGGCGCCGATGATCGGCGCGAAGCTGGTGATGCCGGGCCCGAAGATGGACGGGGCGTCGATCTACGAGCTTCTCGACACGGAGAAGGTCACGTTCTCGGCGGCCGTGCCCACTGTGTGGCTCATGCTGCTGCAGCATCTCGAGGAGACGGGCAAGAAACTGCCCGCTCTCAGCAAGGTCGTGATCGGCGGTTCGGCCTGCCCGCGCAGCATCATCACCAAATTCAGGGACAATTACGGCGTCGAAGTGATTCACGCCTGGGGGATGACGGAGATGTCGCCGCTCGGGTCGCTATGCACGATGAAGCCTGAATATGCTGCGCTGGAAGGCGAGGCTCGTCAGACCATCTCGGACAAGCAGGGCCATGCGCCGTTCGGCGTCGAGATGAAGATCACCGATGACGAGGATCGGGAGATGCCGTGGGACGGCAAGACCTTCGGCCGCCTCAAGGTGCGCGGTCCGGCGGTCGCTGCCTCCTATTACGGCAGCGCCGGGACGGAGCAGTTCGATGACAAGGGTTGGTTCGACACCGGCGATGTCGCCCATATCGATCCCAGCGGCTACATGCAGATCACCGATCGCTCCAAGGACGTGATCAAGTCCGGCGGCGAGTGGATTTCCTCGATCGAGCTTGAAAACCTGGCCGTGGGCCATCCGGACGTTGCCGAGGCGGCGGTGATCGGGGTGCCGCATTCGCGCTGGGCCGAGCGTCCGCTGCTCGTGATCGTGCGCAAGCCAGGCCGGGAGATCGCGAAGGAGGAGCTGTTGAGCTTCATGACCGGCAAGATCGCCAAATGGTGGATGCCGGACGACGTCGTCTTCGTCACCGAGATCCCGCATACCGCCACGGGCAAGATCCAGAAATCGACGCTTCGCAAGCAATTCGAGGGATACCGCCTACCGACCGACGAGGGTGCTTTGACCGCTTGAAATCTACGCTCTAAAACGCCGCTTCGCTTGGCATAAAGGTGCAGCGGCAATCATGGTGGTCTTTGCGGAAAGGCGCTCGTCGGTTGCGGCGCTCTGGGGAAGCCGGCTTGCGACGTTCTCCGCCGTGCTGTTCGTCGTGTCTGGCCTCGGGCATCGGTTCGGTCTCGTCGAGACGGTCGGCTTCTTCTGGCTGCTGGCCCTGATAGCGACGCTTGCCGTCGCCGCCCTAGTGCTGGCGGCCGCGGGCTTTTTCCAGCTCTGGATATTCGGCGATCGCGGCGGCATCAGTTCGGCATGGGCCGTGGTCGTCGCGTTTGCCGTCCTGTCGCCTTTCCTGATTTCGGCTTGGCGCGTCTATACCTACCCGCGTCTGTCGGACATCTCCACCGACGTCACAGACCCGCCGCCGCTCGATGCCGCGGCGAGGCTGCGCACCGCAGACATGAACCCCATTGCCTCGATTTCGGACGAGCAGGGGGCACTGCAACTCGAAAGCTACCCGGATGTTACCGGCCGGCGCTACCAGCTTTCGGCCGACCGGGTGCAGGAACTCGTAGCCGATCTGGTGTTGAGCAGCGGCTGGACCTTCACCTTGCGGCCGACACCTGCGCTCGATGGCGGCGACAGCTTCATCGAGGCCCTTGCGACGACCACCTTCCTCGCATTTCCCGTCGATGTTTCCGTCAGGATCACCGACGAGGGCGACACGACCTATGTCGACATGCGCTCCGCCTCCCGCTACGGAAAGCACGACCTCGGCGACAATGCGGCTCGCATCGCCGGCTTCCTGACTGCGCTCGATGCCGCCGTGGCCGGCGCGGCCGGGGCGCCGCCCGCCGAAGAACCGCCGGCGTCGGAGATTCCAATACCGTCGGAGCCGCCTGCGGATTAATTTGGGTGGCCTGTTTTTGGAGCGGGGTCAACTCGGGAGAGTGTAGACTGATCCGATGGACGGATCGCCATCGACCGCCACGATCCCCCTCGCGACAAGGTCTTCGAGATGCGCGAGCACCGAAAGGCCGGCCGCACCATGCAGCCTCGGGTCGGTGTCGCGGTATATCTGCGCCACCATTTCGCGGATCGTGCGGTCGCCGGCCTTCAGACGCTCGACGATGGCGCTTTCGCGCATCTTGCGATGCGCCTTGAGCCCGCGCATGAACCTGGCCGGTTCCTTAATCGGCCCGCCGTGGCCCGGGAAGAAGATCCGGTCCTCCCGGGCAAGGAGCTTGTCGAGCGAGGCCATGTAGTCGGCCATTGCACCGTCCGGCGGCGCCACGATCGTTGTTGACCAGCCCATGACATGATCCGCCGAAAACAGAATACCAGTGTCCTCAAGCGCGAAGGCCGTGTGGTTGGCGGCATGCCCCGGCGTGAGGACCGCCCGCAATCGCCAGTCGCCGCCGTCGATAACCTGCCCGTCGGCAAGTGCGATGTCGGGGACGAATTCGGTGTCGCCGCTCGCATCAAGGCGGCCGGCTTCGCCGGTCCTTAGCGGCCGCGCAGCACGATGTGGACCTTCGGCCAGCGTCGGCGCGTCCGTGAGTTCCTTGAGCTTGGCGGCGAGCGGCGAATGGTCGCGATGTGTGTGGCTGACGAAAATATGCGTCACCGGCCGGGCGTCGATCGCCTTGATCAGCGCGTCGAGATGCGCCTGGTCCTCGGGGCCGGGATCGATCACCGCCACCCTGTCGCGCCCGACAAGATAGCTGTTGGTGCCATGGAAAGTGAACGAGCCGGGATTGTTGGCAGTGAGCCGCCTCACATTCGGCGCGACCTCCACCGCCCTGTCGTGCGATGGCTCGAAGCTGAGATCGAACTCAACCGACATGACAGTCCTCCGCCGGGCGGCTTCGTCGAAACGTATTGCCGCTTAGCACGTAAGCCCATATACCGGAACCGTGATCCGGAGCCGGCCTGGCTCGTGTAACATTCGGGGATTTTGATGGCATCCAATCTCGCAGAACGTCCGCTGGTTTCGATCGCAATGCCGGAAAGCGGGGCGGCACGCTTCGCCGTCCAGGCCGGTCTGGTGGTCGTCGGCTCGTTGCTGCTCGCGCTTTCGGCGAAGGCCAAGGTCGTGCTGGGACCTGTCGATCTTTCGCTGCAGACGCTGGCCGTCTTGCTGATCGCGGCGACCTTCGGCTTCCGGCTCGGCGTCGCGACGCTGCTTCTCTACTTGGCAGAGGGCGCCGCCGGTTGGCCCGTATTCCAGAGCACGCCCGAGAAGGGCATCGGCCTTGCCTATATGGTCGGCCCAACCGGCGGATATCTCGTCGGCTTCCTGGTCATGGCGGCGATTGTGGGCTGGGCGGTCGATCGCGGCTGGGGCAGGAGCGTCCTCAAGCTCTTCATAGCCATGCTCCTCGCCGAGGTCGTCATGATGGCGCTGGGCTTCTCGTGGCTCGCCTATCTGATCGGCGCTGAAAAATCCTGGCAGTTCGGCGTGGCGCCGTTCATCGTGCCTGATCTCATCAAGGTAGGCATCGCCGCGGCGCTGCCGCCGGCCGTATACGGTGCCCTGACCGCCCTGCGCAAATAAGCTCGATAGGCAATGCCCGCCACGGCAAGCGGGGCGAGGCGGATGTCACCACTTGCCGTTGCGGCAGGTCCTGCCGCTTGGTATAGGTTTGGCTGTGCTCTTCACGGGCAGCGCGAACCGCAAATTCGCAGAGGCAGGCGGCGCGGGCTCGCAGATATCGGCTTCAGCCGGACGGGGACATGTCGGATAACTTTTTGAAGTACAAGCGGTTCCTGGTGCGCTACGGCGTGCCGGTGCATGACCTGCTGCTGGCGCCGCTCTCGTTGTTGGGGGCGTACGCAATCGCCCTCGGCTTTCCAGATCTCTTCGAGGTTCCGGACCTCCTGCAGCGTACGGCATTTTTTACCGGCATATGCGCCATATGCCTTTTTCTGTTCTCAGTGAGACATGGCTCGTGGCGCTACGTCTCCATCCCGGAGTTGCTGTCGATCATCAAGGCTGCCGCGGCGGCCGTTGCCATCTACACGATCGGTGCGTTCCTGTTGTCGCGCGGCACGAACGTCCCCCGCAGCGTGCCGATTCTGACTACCCTGTTCCTGATTGCTGGTCTCTCGGCGACGCGGCTCACGTACCGCCTCGTCATGGATGGCCTCAGTCCACAACTGTTGGTTGGAATAAAGCCGCGGGCAAGTGCTGGCAGAAACGTCCTGGTTTACGGGCTAACCGACGAGGCCGAAGGCTTTATTCGTACCACGCAGCGATCGCGCGGCGAGATCAGCGTGCTCGGCATCATAGACAACGAACATGTGTCGAAGTCGGTCCAAGGCGTTCCAGTGTTGGGCAAGCTTCGCGATCTGGAATCCCATGTGGCTCGCTTCGCACACAACGGGGTCAAGCTTACCGAGCTTGTCGTAGCGCAGCCTAACGTTGGCCGGCAGCAACTCGGCGAGTTGCTGGAACTCGTCAATACCGCGGGCCTCAGGCTCACTCGGCTGCCGACGATGACGGAAACATCCTCCATCACCAGCAGCCTGCCATTCGATCCGAAGCCGATAGAACTCGGCGATTTGCTCGGCCGTCCCGAGGTTCAGGCCGACATCGAGGGCGTTGCCCGCCTCGTACACGGCAAGGTCATTCTGGCGACAGGTGCGGGCGGCTCGATCGGCTCGGAGCTTTGCAGGCAGATCGCAACATTTGGCCCCAAGCAGCTTATCATAACCGACAGCTCCGAGTTCCATATCTATCTCTTGGACAAGGAACTGCGTGAGGCCCATCCGCAACTGCCGATCGTGACGCGGATCGTGGACGTCCGCGATAGGGGGCGGGTTTCCATCCTCTTTGGCGAATTCCGGCCTCAAGTGGTGTTCCACGCTGCGGCGCTGAAACATGTTCCTCTCGTGGAGGAGAATCCGCTCGAAGGAATCAAGACCAACGTGCTCGGCACGCGCAACATCGCGGATGCAGCGGTTGCAAACCACACCGCCACTTTCGTGATGATCTCGACCGACAAGGCGGTGAACCCGACCAATGTGATGGGCGCGACGAAGCGTGCGGCCGAGACGTATTGCCAGTCGCTGGACGTCACTTCGAAGAAGACGCGCTTCAAGACCGTCCGCTTCGGCAACGTGCTCGGATCGAACGGGTCCGTGGTTCCGCGTTTTACGGAACAGATTGCCGCGGGCGGCCCTGTGACCGTCACACACCCGCACATAGTACGCTATTTCATGACCATTCCCGAGGCTGTACGGCTCGTTCTGCATGCTTCCGCTCGCGCTCTCGCCCGCCAATCCGAGCGCGGCAAGATCATGGTGCTCGACATGGGCAAGCCGGTGAAGATTGTCGATCTTGCCGAGCGCATGATCCAACTGGCGGGCTTCAAGCCGCGCATCGACATCGACATCGTGTTCACCGGCTTGCGGCCCGGCGAAAAGCTCTACGAGGAGCTATTCGACCCGTCGGAGGTCCAGGACGCCAAGACCGACGAAGGGTATGTCGTCGCCGCGCCGCGCATCATCGACAAGGCGCTGCTCGACCGTGCGCTGTCGGGGCTCGAAGGAGCGGTGGCGCAGGAAGACGGGGCGAGGGCGGTTGAGCTCCTGGCCCACATCGTGCCGGAATATCGTAAGGACGCGCATCGGCCCCCGGCGGAAGCCGTCGACGCAAGCCCCTTGGGACAGAAGATCTGAACTGACGGATCGACGGTCCTGGCTCGCCGCCTGCGAACTGGGCCTGCTTGGAAGGGCCGGCCGCGGCCACTATGTGACTGGCTCATGCGTCGCGACGCCAACGATGCGGAGAAGCAAGCTTGACGGAACAGTTCACTTTCAAGTCGACCCTGGTCAATGCATTGCACCAGAAAACCGCCACGATCGGTATCGTTGGCCTGGGTTATGTTGGTCTTCCGCTCGTCCTGCGGTTCAGCGAGGCCGGCTATAAGATCATCGGCTTTGATATAGATGATGCGAAGGTCGAAGCGCTGCTCGGCAAGCGCAGCTACATCCGCCACATACAAGCCGATACGATCGGCCAGGCGATCGATGCCGGGTTTCAGCCCACGACCGATTTCTCGCGCGCGACCGAGGCGGACGCGCTGATCATCTGCGTGCCCACGCCGCTCGACAGGCATCGCGAGCCGGATTTGAGCTTCGTTGTCGACACGGTCGATACGCTGGTCCCTTATCTGCGTGCAGGCCAGGTGCTCTCTCTTGAAAGCACGACTTACCCGGGCACGACGGAAGAAGAACTTCTGCCGCGGGTGGAATCGCGCGGGTTCAGAGTCGGTGAGGATTTCTTCCTGATCTTTTCGCCCGAGCGCGAGGACCCCGGCAACAAGCACTTCACGACCCGCACGATCCCGAAAATCTGTGGCGGCCAGACGCCTGCCTGTCTTGAGGTTGGGCTGGCGCTCTATGGCCAGGTCATCGACCGTGTTGTGCCGGTTAGCTCGACGCGAGCGGCCGAGATGACGAAGCTTCTCGAGAACATCCAGCGCTCGGTCAATATCGGCCTCGTCAATGAAATGAAGATCGTGGCCGACAAGATGGGCATCGACATCTTCGAAGTCGTGGATGCGGCGGCGACCAAGCCTTTCGGCTTTACGCCCTATTATCCGGGTCCCGGCCTCGGCGGGCACTGCATCCCCGTCGATCCGTTCTATCTGACATGGAAGGCGCGCGAATACGGGGTGAACACCCAGTTCATCGAACTGGCCGGTGTGGTAAACCGAGACATGCCGCAATGGGTGGTCGAGAAGATCACCGCGGCGTTGAACGACCGACGTAAATCATTGAACGGCAGCCGCATCCTGGCGCTGGGCATTGCCTACAAGCGCGATGTCGACGACATGCGCGAATCTCCAGCCGCCAAAGTCATGGAGATTCTGAGGGCGCGTGGCGCCGAAGTCGATTATCACGATCCGAACGTGCCGGTCTTTCCGAAAATGCGGGAGCACAAGTTCGACCTGTCATCGGTAGGACTCACGCCGGAGCGGATCGCATCATACGATTGCATCGTCGTGCTGACCGACCACACGAATTTTCCGTACGAGATGATACTCGAACACGCCCAACTGATCGTCGATACGCGCGGGAAGTACCGGGAGCCCCATCCGAAGGTCGTTAAGGCTTGAGGCAATATCGACATTCGTCGACTTCGTGTCTGACTCAGCCTGAGTACGCGGCCGGTCCAGACGCCCGAGGCCCATTCCTAAGCCGATCCAATCAATGGTTTGCAGGTAAATTCGATGGCAACAATTCTGACAGTCATTTCGCCTACCGCCGAGAACTATTTCGCTAAATTGTTAAAGGTCGAATCGGAAAAACGAGAGCGCCCAATTTTCCGAAAGTGCCAAAAGCGCAACGCCCGAGGGAACAATGATTGCCCTTGCTTCCACCGCTACGCGAATTGGGCCAAAGCGGTCCCCGCCTGGAGCGAATCCATGACGGCCAACGGAGTGCGTTTATGAGCACCCTTCCGTATTCCTTGTCGAGGATAGGCGCGATCTCCGAACGATAGAACAGAGCTCGCGAGACCAGCAAATTGATGACTGAGAAAAGTCGCCAGTCATCCCACTACTGCCGGTTTTCGGTGAGCATCTGCCCATGCAAGGTAGACATGGCGTTCCCGGTTCCGAATGCCAGGTCGGATTGGCGCTGGGAAGTTTCTTGGAAGGGTTTCGCTGAGACGACTGACTGCGTACGCGCGCTCACTCGTTCCCGAACGATGCATGCCTAGGATCACCAGACAGGTGCAGCCGTTCCGGGACACCCGGACGACGGCCCTTTGGAAGGGTTCGATCTTCATTCTGCTCAATGGACTTCAGTTTACGCCGCATTCATTGCTGCCCCGGGCTCTCGGTCGGACCACCGACCAATCGCGCGACAACATGAGCCGTGGATTGACGCCAATCCGGCATGGTTCCGCCAAAAAATGCCGCGAACTTGTCTGTAGCAAGCCGGGAATTTAAGGGCCTACGTGCTCTTGTCGGATAGTCGGCCGTTACGATGTCTCTCACCTGTGCGAAAGGACCCCCTGTCTGCATACTAGCTTCAAAAATGCGCCGCGCAAAACCGCTCCAATTAGTCGCTCCGGTTCCAACCAGATGATAGACTCCAAATGCCGAAAACCTTGGGTCGTCCCGTAGGACCGTTGCGACGTGCAGGATCGCATCGGCGATATCCAACGCGGAGGTGGGATTCCCCCATTGATCAGAGACAACGGCCACTTCCTTCCGGCTATCAGCGAGCCTCAGCATTGTCCTAGCGAAATTCTTGCCAAAGGGGCTGTAAACCCAAGCGGTCCGAAGGATAATATGGTGTGGATTAGCCATCTTAACGGCAAGTTCGCCACCGAGCTTTGACGCGCCGTACACGCAGCGCGGTCCGGTCGGATCATCTTCCGTATAGGTCCCTGCAGCGTCACCATCGAATACGTAGTCAGTCGAAAGGTGGATGACAGGAATGTTCAAATTCGCAGCGGCAACGGCAATTAAACCGGCGCCCGTGGTATTGATAGCGAAGGCCCACTCAGCTTCATCCTCTGCCTGGTCCACTGCTGTATAGGCTGCAGCGGAGACAATGATGTCTGGTCGATGGGCGGCGATTGCTGGGGCGATCATATGAGGGTCCCCAAGATCGAGCTCCGGTCGACCTAGCATAATAAGCTCAATATCTGGAAAGGTGGCGGCCCTCTCTCGAAGACTCACTGCTACCTGTCCTTTTCGTCCCGTAACAAGCAGCTTCATGCCGGGCCTCGTTTGGCTGCGCCGAGACGTTCACCGGCGTAACGCTGTCGCCGGATCGGCCCCCACCACCACTCGTTTTCGAGATACCAGTCGATCGTGGCAGCAAGGCCTGTCTCAAACCTAGCTGAGGGGGCCCAGCCGAGCTCGCGATTAATCTTGCTGATGTCGATGGCGTAGCGCCGGCCATGGCCGGGACGATCAGCGACGAAGGTTATCAGATCGCGATAGCGCTTACCTTTCGCCCGCGGTCTCCTGGTGTCAAGAATGTCGCAGATAGTCTCGGCGACGCTCAGATTGCTGCGCTCGGATCGTCCGCCCACATTATAGCTTTCGCCCGGCCTTCCCTTTGTTGCGATGAGTTCCAGCGCACGGACATGATCTTCCACGAACAACCAGTCTCTGACGTTTGCCCCGGCACCATAGACCGGCAGCGGCTTTCCTTCGATGGCGTTGAGGATGGTGAGCGGAATGAGCTTCTCCGGAAAATGGTAGGGCCCGTAGTTGTTCGAGCAGTTCGAAAGGACGACCGGCAGTCCGTAAGTTTCGTGCCAGGCCCGGACAAGGTGGTCGGATGAGGCTTTCGATGCGGAATAGGGCGAGGACGGTGCGTATGGAGTATCCTCGGTGAAGATGCCGCTATCAAAGGGCAGATCTCCGAAAACTTCATCGGTCGAGATGTGATGGAAACGGAAGCTGTCGCGCTTGGCGCCGGAAAGTTCGCGCCAATATTCAAGCGCCGCGATGAGCAGACGAAAGGTGCCGATGATGTTCGTCTCGATAAAGGCGGCAGGGCCGTCGATCGAGCGGTCGACATGGCTTTCGGCGGCAAGATGCATGATGATGTCGACCTCGCTCTCGCGAAGCGTCTTCAGGATCGCGCCGTCGTCTGAAATGTCACTCTTGATGAACTGATAATTGTGCGCATTCTCGATAAGCCTCAACGAGGCAAGGTTGCCGGCATAGGTCAGCTTATCGACATTAATGACCCGATAGTTCGGGTTGGAACAAAGATGCCGGCACGCAGCAGAGCCGATGAAGCCTGCCCCCCCCGTCACTAGAATGGTTGTCATCTGTTTGATGCCTTTCAAGCGCAACCCGATAGGTGCTCACATTGCCGTACGCGACGGTTAACAGCTCTCCTTTCAACTATTCAAAGATCTGGCTGTCTCTGAGCGACGGAGCTGCTCTGTCCCTGTGCGAGAGTTCGAAGCCGTCGGGAAAGGTCGGCCAATCAATCCCGATGTCTGGATCGTCGTATCGGATCGAGCGATCATGCTCCGGTGAGTAACGATCCGTGACCTTGTAGACCACGTCCGTGTGATCCGCCAAGGTGACGAAGCCATGCGCAAATCCCTTTGGTATGAGGACCTGATTGCCTTTCTCAGCCGAAACCTCAAGCGAAATCCATTTTGCAAATGTCGTAGAGCCTTTGCGGATGTCAACAGCAATATCGAGAATGGCACCCCGGACCACGCTGACAAGCTTGTCTTGGGCGCACGGCAGTAATTGATAGTGGAGTCCGCGCAACACGCCACGGTTCACAGAATGGGAATGATTGTCTTGGACGAAGGTCAGATCGATCCCCGCTTCTCTGAAGCGCTCCGCATTGTAAGTTTCGGAGAAGAACCCACGCGAATCCCCAAAACGCCTTGGCGTTATCTCCAGAACGCCCGAAAGACCTAGTGTTCTGACCTCAAGCATATGGTTGCCTAGACTTCAGCAATCTCAGCCATGCGGCGGCGCAAGTAATCGGCGTAATCGTTCTTCCCGAGGTGATCGGGAAGGGCTGAGTACCTTCTCCGGCGAAAGCCGGCCGTTCTGAACAGCGATCCCCTCGGGACAGGCTATCTTCATGCCTTGCCGGTGCTCAATAGGGCGCACCAAGGACCAGGCTTCGCGCAGGTTGTAGTGAGTACCGGCATCGAGCCAGGCGTAGCCGCGTCCGAGCCTGTAGACATGCAATGCGGCGCGTTCGAGATAGGCGTTGTTGACGGTTGTAATTTCCAGCTCGCCGCGCGTAGAGGGTTTGACAGATGCGGTGATATCCAGAACATCATTGTCGTAGAAGTACAGGCCGGTCACGGCCCAATTTGACTTCGGGACTTTTAGCTTTTCTTCGATGGTCAGAGCCTGACCTGTCGCCTTGTCGAACGAAACCGCTCCGTTGCGCTCGGGATCGTTGACGTAGTAGGCAAGGACAGAAGCGCCCGACACCCGGGCGACAGCCTCGTGGCACATTGCCGAGAGCCCGTCTCCGAAATAGATATTGTCGCCAAGGATTATGGCGACGTTGCTCGATCCCACGAAACTGCGGCAAATGATGAACGCCTCGGCAAGCCCATTTGGATGCGCCTGCTCGCCATAAGCGAAGCTCAAGCCGAATTCGCTGCCGTCACCCAGTAGATCGCGAAAGGCCGGCAGGTCTCGTGGCGTCGAAATGACAAGGATTTCCCGGATCCCCGCGAGCATCAGTACGCTCAGCCGATAGTAGATTGGCTTGTCCAAGAGGATAGCCTTCATCCAGTTTCCTTCTCCCACACTTGACCAATCACCCCGGACCGTGGCTAGCCCTTATAGGCAGAAGGCGCGCGCGTTGCCTATGGACAGTTCCATTGCAAGTCAATCTCCAATGCAGCTTGCAGCGGGCCGCCGAGCAGTGACGAAGCGAACTGAGCATTTGACCAGGCTTGCCGGGCGTAAGAAGAGAAGCTCGCTGCCCAGCGAAGTCGGCGATCCGGCCCCGTGCACGCCCTCAAGGCGATGCTCGGGCCGCTGATCTCGCTGCAACGAACCATCGGCTGCACAACTTCCCACCAGTTCCGCCGATCGCCCGGTTGCCCAACTGAGCGATGCGGCGTAAAAGCCGCGGAAGCTCTAATTATCTCCGGATGAAAGTTCAGTGGCCGATCAGCTATTGTCGGAGATCGTGTCAAGTGGATGGTATTTTTGGTTGAAGGAAGGCGATAGTAAGACGAAGTATCCATGTCAATGTACAGCCAATCTCATAGTAAGCGTGTTGCCATACTTCTTGCCACCTACAATGGCGAGGCCTTTCTTCCCGAGCAGTTGAATTCGCTGATGCAGCAGAAGTGGCCGGCGATTGATATTTGGGCGAGTGACGACGGGTCAACCGACCACACACTCGTCATTTTGCGAGAGTGGCAACAGATTTGGCCTAAGGGTGATTTCCAAATTCTGCAGGGTCCGAAAGCAGGTTTTGCGGAGAATTTCAGAAGTATGATAATAAACAAAAATATTTCCTCAGACTACATCGCCTTTTGTGATCAAGACGACATATGGAGTAAAGATAAATTAACGGAGTCTATCTACAGACTGTCTGTCCTTTCTGAGCGGAATCACGCTGGTCTTTATGTCTCAAGAACTCGTCTTGTCGACGCTCGCGGGCAACTGATGGGTTATTCCCCACTCTATAGAAGGTCACCGGGCTTTCGAAATGCCCTTGTCCAGAATATTGCGAGCGGCAATACTTTTGTTCTCAATAGATTCGCCTTCGAGATTTTGGCAAAAGGTGCTCTGCGAACATCATTTGTGTTTCATGACTGGTGGTGCTATCTTCTGATTTCGGGCGCAGGCGGCCGCATACACTATGATCCCATCGCACGAATTTCATACCGTCAGCACGGGGGAAACATGATCGGTATTAAGACGGGTCTCGGCGCACGAGTCCGCCGTCTCCGCCGCCTGCTGAACGGCGGGACCGCACCGTTCAATCAGGCAAATATCGCGGCGCTTGAGCAGTGTGAGGACCTGCTGACAGAAGAGTCTTGTCAAGCTCTGGAAAGGTTCAAGGCTGTACGGAAGGCCCTTCCGCCCATGGGTTTGTTCCGATTGATGGAGTCTGGTGTCTATCGCCAGGACTTTAGTTCGAATGCGGCTCTCGCGGTCGCGGCAGCGCTTGGGCGACTATGATTGCCTGCATCCGTAGAATGCCCTCGATTCGGCTCAGAGTTTTTCGCGTTATTTCCCCGGCCGGGAGGAGCTGCGGAAAGCGATGAAGGCATAGCATTTCGCCGACCCTGCCGAAGGTGTTCATCATCAAGCGGGGTGAGGACGACACGCCTGTTGCGGATATCTGCCGCAAGGCGAGGATCAGTCAGGCGACCTATTTCCACTGGATGCCGGCTTTATGCCGTCGGAGGTGAAGCGCCTGCGGGAGTTGAAGCAGAGAACGCGCGATTGAAGAAGATCGTGGCGATCTGACGCGGGAAAAGGAGATGCTGCTGGACGTTATCAAGCGAAAGCTCTGAGGCCTGGCCAGAGGAAAACGCTGGTCGATGCGATGTCATCGCAACGTTGGTCCCGATCCAACGCGCTTGTGCGACGCTTCAGTTCAATCCGAAGAGCTACCGATACAAGGCCCGCCGAACCGGCCAGGCAGTTCTGGCGAGCGCCATGATGCGATCGCGGTCGAACCGGGGCGGTGGATCGTGAGTTTTCTGGCGGAATGCGGGTCGTGACGCCATTGACACAAGAAGCAGGCCGCGCGCACAACGACCAAGTCCTTGCCTTTTTGTGTCGGTTATTATGCGGACGGATGAATTTCCTGGAAAACACCAACAGCTTGAATGGGGATTGCGCGCCGGTGGCTGCTTCTGCCACCCAAGCTTCACTTAGACCATAGCCATAAGAGTGGAAGCGACTCATTGCAAACTTATCAGCAATTATGAAGCTGTAGAAGTTGAGCGCTCCTGATAGTCATTCCAGCGGTGACTGCCGACGAACTTGCCGCGAAGGAAAGGGTCGCTGTCCACCTTGCCGTGTCCTGGACTGACTCTCACCAACAGCCGCACGCCGATAACACCTCCGACAGTCATTCTGCGCGCCAAAGTCGTGTCACAACTGATCGAAGATCAAGAAATTCCCGATCCTGATAAAGCACTACGGCGAGGATATGAAGGCTTACGCGTCGCTCAACGTGCTCGACCAGATTGTTGCCGCGAGGGTGTGCTGAAGGCGCGGAGGCCAGGCCGTGACCGAGAATCAGCTTCGTTCCCCCGTGTCGCATTACGGTCCATGCCCAGGTTGCTCCCAGTGCGAATGTGCTAATGGACCGTCTCGCCTACGAGACGTCGGTTGAACATGCGAATCTATCGTCGAAACGCGCCAGAAGTACGAAGGTCGGGAGAGGCCGGAGGGTCCTTCTTGTGTGATACAGATTGGAAAATTTCAGCTAGGATGGATCCCGCGGTCGATCAAATGCCGTCTCCAGATGTCCCACTGTAGAAGCGAGGTCATGAACAAAATACTTTTATCAGTTGTTCTCCCAAATTTCAATCACGCGCAGTTCTTGCCTAGCGCTATTGACGCATTGCTTTCGCAAGATCGTCCGCCGGATGAGATTTGTATCATCGATGACGCTTCAAAGGATGACAGCATCGCGATTATGCAGAGGTACAGCAATCGCCATCCCTGTATCAGAATTTTTCGCAACGAAGAGAACTTGGGTGCGCTAGCCTCGCTGCAGCGAGGGGTTGAAGCTGCGCTCGGACGTTACGTCTACCTGGCCGCGGCTGACGATTTCGTCCTTCCTGGATTTTTCAGAAACGGACTTGCTATGTTCGAGAAGTACGGAGAGGTGGGCTTGGTGTGTGCGGATGCTGTCATTCGTGACGGTCATTCTGGGCAGCAGACGGGAGTTCGTCCGCCAGTGCGTCCGTTGAAGAAAGCAGGGAAGCTGGATCCCGAAGGCGTCGAACGCCTGCTCAAGAGAGCTGATAATTTCATTTTGACCGGTGCGAGCCTCATTCGCCGAGACTATGTCCTCGAAATGGACGGCTTCGATCAAGCGGCGGGACCGTTCGCCGACGGTTTGCTCGTCCGCAAGATAGCGCTCAGATATGGACTTGCCTATTTCCCGTTGCCAGCAGTGTGTTGGAACTTGTTTCCGGATGGGTATTCTCAAACGACCGTGCGCAGGAACGATCAGGCATTGAAGGCTCTTGTTTCAATTCCGGCGATTATTGCGGCAGACGACACCTTTCCCAAGTGGTATCCTGAATTGTTTCGACGTAGATGGCAGTTTGCAGTAAGTCGTACAATTCTCGAAGACGTGAATTTTAAGTTTCAGGACATATTATCAATCACAGCAAACTCAAAAGTTGATAGTTTTTTTCTTAAATTGCTTCGACCGCTAACCAAAGTTAAATCTGGAAGATACTTATGCATACTTTATTTGGCGTTGCGGCTTCGTCCCTACCGACTGTCTGATATTCTCTCGACTGCAATTGACCGATACTGGCAGCGCCTAGCGGCTTCCAGAGCATTTTGGCGAACGTCGCGGGCTACCAAGCGCGATTCGCCGGCATAATACCAAACGGTCATGATGACTGACCGATGTGTGTCCAGTCTCGCATGCCGATGGATGTGATGGTTTTGGGTTGGGGGGAGCTTGAGGCAGGCGTCGCATGCGGCCTCGACGATAGCCTCGTAGGTGTCGAAGACGCGGTTTGAGAGCCAGTTTGCGCGAAGATACTGCCAGATGTTCTCGGCCGGGTTCAGCTCCGGC
>Ga0081539_10001681_pt1 | contig 35743 bp, 48 predicted proteins | sample TabmetS4T2R2_FD_71023 | JGI IMG/M metagenome (GOLD analysis project Ga0081539, IMG submission 71023) | Tabebuia heterophylla rhizosphere microbial communities from the University of Puerto Rico - S4T2R2 | ecosystem: Host-associated > Plants > Roots > Rhizosphere ... | reverse complement strand
CGTCGGTCGAGCGGGAGACGACCGCGTTCCGCCGGGCGGTGAAGGCCGAGCCCCAAAGCGTCCCGGCCGAGTCGGAGACGACGTTCGGCTGGATCGCCGCCGCGAACGGCTCGCCCGGCGCCGCCGCGCCGAACACGATTCCCCCGGCCGCGCCCGCCGACCCGCCGAGCGCGCACGGGATCGAGACAAGCAACGCGGCGAGGCAGGCGGCGCGCATCGGCCCGCGCCAACCTAGCGGATGCCGCAGGTCAGCAGCGCTTCGGCGTCGGCCAGCGCGGGAACCGAATCCCGCTCACCACCGCCTGGGCGCGCCGGAGCATCGCGCGCGTGGGGCGGAGCCGGTTCACGTCGACGCGGAGGTCGACGTTGTACGACTCGCCGAGCCGGCCGAAGACGCGGTACTCGACCACGCGCGGTGCGCCCTCGAGCCGGTCGGTCGTTGTCCTCGGCAGCCGGAGCGGAAGCCGACGGATCGGTGGGTAGTCGGGGAAATGAGCCGTCTTCCCGCAGAGGTTCGCACGCGGGTTCGGGGAGCGCCGGATCAGGAGGACGGTGACGGCGATTCCGTTCGGCGGGATGCGCAACGCCCAGCCATACCGATACGGCTTGAAGCTGAACGCGCTGCTCCCGACGTTCGCGCCCCGACGGGTGAGGATGCCGAAATCCCGGTCGGAGAAGTGCCAGCCGCGCGGCCGGTACGCGAAGGTCGGGGCGTGGACGACGATCGGAGGCGGCGCGGAGTAGATCACGCCGCTGATACGAGCCGCGCCGCCGCGACGGTCCCTAACCGGGAGTCGCGTAGCCGCGCATCCCGTCGACGAGGAGCGCGTAGAACCGGTCCGCGAGCTCGTCGGTCGGGCGCCCCGGCTGGAGCCACGTGTAGGCCCAGTTCGCCGCGGACAAAGCGAGCAGCGCCGCGGTCGACTCGTCGAGGTCGGTCCGCAGCTCGCCCAGCTCGCGACCCTCGCGAAAGAGCCCGCGAATCCGCTCCTCGTACCGCCGCCGCTCGGCGACGATCTCCTCGCGCCGCTCGCCTTGGAGGTAGCGCCACTCGCGGACGAAGACCGTCGCGACGTCGAGCTGCTCGGCGACGACCCGCAGGTGGCCGCGCAGCGCGAGCCGGATCTTCTCGGTCGCGGGCAGCTCGTCCGGGATCGCGTCGAGCGCCGCGTGGAACGCCGCCGCGCCGTCGCGCATCGTCTCGTAGAGCAGGTCCTGCTTCGACTCGATGTGGGCGTAGAGCGAGCCTTTCTGCACACCCATCGCCTCGGCCAGGTCGCCGATCGACGTGCCGTGGTAGCCCTTCTCGGCGAAGAGTCGCGCTGCCTGCCGCGTAAGCTCCGAGCGTCGGGTGGCGATGCGCCTGAGCCTACCGGTCGCTCGGAGAGGAGCCATGGCCGCCTGGGCGGCGTGCTCGACCTGCGGCGCCGCGATCGTCGCGTCGGCGTTTCTCCCAGCGTTCTCCGTGCGCCTCGACGGATTCGTCGGTGCCGGCAGCGCCCAGCAGTCGTACACCTTCGACCGCACCTACACGCTCGTCGGCTACGGAACGTTCGGCGCCCGGGCGCTCGTCGCCGCGGGAATCGCGCTCGCAGCGCTGGGCGCAGCGGGAATCGTCGCCGCTCGGCCGACCATCCCACTCGCGGTGGTGCTCGTCGTCGCACTGGCGGCGTCGATCGCGACGACGATCCCGAGGTTCACCGGCTTCGACCACGAGGGCGGCGTCATCGGCTGCTCGTTCGACCGCGGCTGCGGCGGCGCGTTCCTGGCCCCCGCGATCCGCGATTTCCGTCACGACGTCCTGACGAGCAGGCGCGAGGCGAGACAGCCCGGCTTCGAGCTCAGCGAGGGCTACCGCGCCGAACAGCGGACGGGCTGGCGCATCGTCGAGGCTGTCGTCCACCTCGTGCTCGCCGGCGCGGCGCTCGCTCTCGTCGTGGGCGACCGCCGACTCGCGCCCGCGGCGCTCGCGCTCGTCCTGCTCGCGGTGGTGATCGCCTGGACGTACGCGAGCAGCGCACGGTGCGGTGACGGGAACGGACGGCTCCTCGGCTGGCTCTCGGCCTACCTGCTCGGGCTCGCGGTCGTCGCGGCGATCGGGGCGTTCGTCCGGCGGCGCTGGTGGTGGGGGATCGGCGGGTTCGCCGGCGCGCTGCTCGCGACCCCACTCGTCTTCGTGCTCGAGCTCGCGGGCAGTTGCTACTACGACTGACGCGGTAACCTGACGCTAACGATCGTTCGGTTGGGAGGCCAGCGAATGTCGCAGCGCGAAGAGGAGTTCCTCGAGTACGTGCAAGCGGGCGGGCAGGTCGAGACGGGCGACTGGATGCCCGACGACTACCGGGCCAAGCTGATCAAGTTCATCGAGATGCACGGCAACTCCGAGCTCATGGGCGTCCTGCCCGAGCGGGAGTGGATCCTCCGCGCGCCGACCCTCCAGCGAAAGCTCGCGCTGACCGCGAAGGTGCAGGACGAGGTCGGGCACGCGCAGCTCATCTACCGCGTGGTCGAGGACCTCGGAAAGCCGCGCGAGGCCTGCCTCGACGACCTCGTCTCCGGCAAGGCGAAGTTCCACAACGTCTTCCACTACCCGACGCGAACCTGGGGCGACGTCGGCGTGATCGCGTGGCTCGTGGACGCGGCGGCGATCATCTCGCAGAAGGCGCTCCTCAAGTGCTCGTACGCGCCGTACGCGCGGATCATGAAGAAGATCTGCTGGGAGGAGTCGTTTCACATCCTCCACGGGCGCGACGTCGTCCTGACGATGATGAACGGCACCGACGAGCAGCGCGAGCTCGTCCAGGAGGCGCTCACGCGTTGGTGGGGCCCGCTGATGCAGTTCCACGGGAACCCGATCCCGCGCGACGACGACCCGATGTTCGTCTGGCGGATCAAGAGCCAGGGGAACGAGGAGGCGCGCCAGGGGTTCCTCGACGGCTACGTGCCGCAGATCTGGGAGCTGGGTCTCTCGGTGCCGGACCCGGCTTTGCGGAAGCGCGACGACGGCGTGTGGGAGTACACCGAGCCGGACTGGGACGAGCTGCGACACGTCGTCACCGGCCATGGCCCTCGAACGGCGGACCGGCTCGACCTGCGGAAGCGCGCCCGCGAGCAGTCGGCGTGGGTGCGATCGGTGGTGCTGGCGGAGGCGGCGTGATCTACGAGGTCTTCCGGCAGGAGCGAAAGGGCCAGCCCTTCCAGCACGCGGGCTCCCTGCCCGCCCCGGACGCGTCCTTCGCGGAGGTGTACGCGCGGGAGCAGTACGGACGGCGCGGCGAGTCGGTGGCGCTGTGGGTTGTCCCGCGCGAGGCCGTCCACGAGGTGGACGAGTTCGTCGACGAGCTGGAGCGGAACTACCACCGCGTCGACGGGTACTCGCTCAAGGCGAAGCTGAAGGAGGCGCGTGAACGAGCGGGCACGCCGGCTGCTGGAGATCGCTGACGACGAGCTCGTCCTCGGCTGGCGCGACTCCGAGTGGACCGGGATCGCGCCGTCGCTGGAGGAGGACGTCGCGTTCTCGTCGATCTCCCAGAACGAGATCGGGCACGCGCGGGCGCTGTACGAGCTCGCCGCGCGGGAGCTCGGCACGACCGCCGACCAGCTCGCGTTCGACCGGCAGCCGGAGGAGTACCTCTCGGCGCCTCTGGTCGAGCTCCGGCGGCTCGAGTGGGCGCGAACGATCGCGCGCCACTACCTTTACGAGACCGCCGACGCGGTGCGAATCGAGGCGCTGAAGTCGAGCGACGATCCTGACGTGGCCGGGCTCGCAGCGAAGATCGAGCGCGAGGAGGCGTACCACCTCATGCACGCCGAGCTCTGGATCGACCGGCTGCTCGCGACCGACGAGGGACGCTCGCGCCTGCGCGAGGCGGTCGAGGAGCTCTGGCCGTACGCGCTCGGCGTGCTGGACGACGAGCTGCGGCCCGTGTGGGTCTCGCGTGTCCGGGAGCGTCTGGGCTTCGAGCTCCCGGACGTCGAGCCCGTGACGCGCGAGCAGCACACCGAGGAGCTACGCGAGCTGTGGGAGGAGATGACGAGCGTGCGCCGCTCGATCCCAGCGGGTGCCGAATGGTGACGGCCGAGGAGGTCTGGAGCGCGCTCGCCGAGATCCCGGACCCAGAGATCCCCGTCGTCTCGCTCGTCGACCTCGGCGTGGTGCGAGACGTGTCGGTCTCAGACGACGCGCGCGTTCGCGTCGAGTTCACGCCGACGTTCCTGGGCTGCCCGGCTTTGGAGGTGATGCGGGACGCGATGGCCGCGCGGCTTGCGGCATTAGGCGCCGAGCCGGAGATCGAAGTCGTCCTGGACGATTCGTGGTCGACCGACCGAATCACGCCGGAGGGCCGGGAGAAGCTCCGAGCCGCAGGCTTCGCCCCGCCGACCCCGCGCTCGGCGAGCGCGCCGCGGTTGGTCCAGCTCCAGTCGAGCGCCTTCCGCTGTCCCTACTGCGGCTCGATCGAGACGCGCCTCGAGAACATCTTCGGCCCGACCCCGTGCCGATCGCTGCGCTACTGCGAAACCTGCCGCCAGCCGTTCGAGCAATTCAAGACGATCTAGGCGAGTCTCCTTCAGCGGATCGCCTCATAGACTCGCATCGTGAACGAGTACGACTACGACCTTTTCATCTCGCACGCCTCCGAGGACAAGGCGGGCTTCGTGCGTGATCTCGTCACGGAGCTCGAGCGGCGGGGGCTGCGGGTGTGGTTCGACGAGGCCGAGCTCGACGTAGGCGACAGCCTTGTCGAGTCGATCGACGACGGCTTGCGCCGCTCCCGCTTCGGCGCCGTGGTGCTGAGCCCGGCCTTCTTCTCGAAGCGCTGGACGCGTGCTGAGCTCGACGCGCTTGCAAGCAGAGAGATCAGCAGCGGCGCCCGCGTCGTCCTGCCGATCTGGCTCGACGTCGCTGAGAAGGACGTACGTGCGTACTCGTCCCTGCTGGCCGGGAAGCTCGCATTGCACGCCGACGAGGGCGTGGAGCAGGTGGCTGAGCGCCTCGAACGCCGCGTGCGCAGGGGGCAGGCCGCACCGGCGCCGCCACCGGCCGCGCTCGATCCGCCGCAACCGACCATCGTGCTCGAGCCCGCGCTCCTCCGTGGCCGCATCCTCCCTGCGAACTACGGAACCCTCATCCGCAGCGACGAGCGGGCGCTCCTCAGCCGCGTCGCGCTCGCGGCCGCTGTCCCGACTACGGCTGATCCGATGCTGCGCTCGGCGACGCAGCAGCTGTTCGAGGACACGGTCGCCGCCTCGCCGCTGGAGCGGTTCCTCCACGAGCTCACGACCCCGCTGCCCGGACCGGATCCCGAGCACCTTTGGCGTCTGGTCGAACCAACGAAGAGCTGGATCATCACCGCGGCTCGCCCTAGGGCGCGGATGATCGTCGACGGCTGGACAGTCGAGGCACAGGCGGCGATTTCGCTGAAGCACCAGCCGAGCATCGAGCCGATCGGCTGGGCGAAGCTCCACCTTGATGTCGCTATCCGCCCGCTCGCCGAGACGCCCGAGCCGAGCGCGAAGGAGCGAATTCCGCTCAGCCTCTACGACCTGTTCGCGCTCGTCTACGTCCCCCTCAGCACCCTCCTCGACGAGGTCGCGTCGACCGTGATCTCCTCGATCACGGGCGAGCCGCTCCGGGTGTTGTCGGTCGGATGCCTCGTCCTTCCGAACGGTGACGCGTTCAGCCGCTACGTCCATTTCTCAACCTACGCCCACGGCCGCATCGAGGGCGCGACCGACGCGTCCGCGATCGACTGGTACCCAATAACGCTGGACGAGATCGTGACGGCGGAAGTGCGCGCCGAGGCCGTCCGGCGACGTATTGAAGAACTCTTCGTCGACGGTGGGTTCCGCGGGTTCGAGCAAGTGGTCGAGTGCCTCGAGGTCCCAGCACTTTGCCCCACCGCGGCCACGTAGCGGGTTTGATCCACGTCGTCGATTTCGTGCGCCGAGGGAGTTCCCTCGGCGCCGATCACAACGCAATAAGGGCCGTCAGTGACGATGGTCGCGGGGTTCCGCGTGCTGGTAAGACGCCTCTCCGACAACGACAAAGCGGAGTAGCTGCCTAGGCCGTCTGCGCTACACCCGGAGTTCGCCGCGGACCCGCGTCAGGATCTGGAGCAGCCGGTACGCGGGCTCGCTCGTCGCGCTCGCGCTTCGGCGGGCGTGCTCGATCAGCTGCTGGACGCGCTCGGCATAGACGTCGTTGACGACGAAACGCAGGTCGAGCTCGGCCGAATCGAACTCCCGCTCGAGTTCCTCGAAGAGGGTCACCTGGCCGCTCGGCACGACGGGGCTCCAGATCTCGTAGCGATGCTGCTCGTCCGGGAACGTTGCCGCGGCGAAATCACGCGCCCGCTCGACCTTGTCGCGGATCTTCGTCACGGTGCCGGTGTAGCCGCCGCTGTAGAGGACGCCGCGAACGTGCGTGATGACCTCGCACAGCCAGACGACGCGCGGGCGCCCCTGCTTGAGCGCGATCACGTCGATCTCGCCCTGAACGCCGGGTGTGTGGGTGTTGTAGACGACGAGCTCGCAGCCCTCGATGTAGCGGAGATAGCTGCCGACCAGGCTCTCGCCGATGTCCTGAGCCATCGCCGATGAGCCTACGGGGGTCGACGGACCGGCGTCGCGGCACCTCGAGCGCAGGACTCCTGCCAGCGGAGCCGGCAAACCACGGCTGATGGCTTCGGCTCGCCGAAAGATCACACCGAGTCTCGTTGAGAAGGCCGGCGGACGGACGAGGGCCTCGCTCGAAAAGGCGGGCCCGCTGAGCTAGATAGAGTCCCGCGCCATGGCGCGCGTCGAGATCTTCTACTGCAGCACCTGAGGCGGGTACGAGCGACGGGCCGTGGGTCTCGCGGCCGAGCTACGCGACGACGGGCACACAGTCGACGCCGACACGGGCTCGACCGGCCAGTTCGACGTGATCGCGGATGGGGAGCTCCTCTTCTCGAAGCACCAAACCGGGCGCTTCCCGGAGCCGGCCGAGATCCGCCAGCTCCTCGCCTCGTGAGGCGCCGGGGCGCGCTCGCGATCGTCGCGGCAGCGCTCTTCGCCACGAGCTGCGGCAGCGGAGGCGGCGGGCGCCTCTCCAAGGAGGACTACGCCAAGAAGGCCGACGCGATCTGCGCCAAGTACAACCGGAAGATCCAGGCGCTCGGCCCGCCGAAGTCGCTCCGTGACATCGTGGGCTTCGCCGACAAGGCGCTCGAGCTCACGCGGCAGGGGAACGACGAGCTCAAAGGCTTGAAGCCGCCGAAGAGCGAGGAGCAGACCGCGAAGAAGTGGGTCGCGCAGAACGACCTCGTCGCGAACGCGGTCGCCGACCTCCGCGACGCGGCGAAGAAGAACGACCGGGTCGAGATCCGGGCGGCGCTACGCCGAGGCCAGGCCGCGAACCGAACCGCGAACGGCCTCGCTCGCGACCTCGGCCTCCGCGTCTGTCCGCGCGGCTGAGCGGCCCGTCAGCCCTTCGCGTACGAGCCGTAGCCGCCGAAGTCCACCGCCACGCACGGCTCGTCGCCGATCACCCACGCGTCGTGACCGGGCTCGATCGACGCGAGGTCGCCGGGGCCGATCTCGCCTTCCGAGCCGTCGTCCATCCGGACGCCCATCCGGCCGGAGACGCAGAACAGGAAGTGCGGCGCCTGGCACGTGTCGGTGCCCGCGATCGGCTTGACGTCCTCCGACCAGCGCCACCCCGGCTCGAACGTCCCGTAGATGACCGGCTTTCCCTCGACGTTCAGGACGTCCGCGTGGCCGTGCCCGGCGAACGGCCTCGTCTCGTCCGGCGACCCCACGTTCTTGATGTCCAGTCCCGCCATCGCTCCTCCCTCCGCATCGGTGACGGGCGATGCTCTCACTCATCCGCGGGATGGACAAGCCATAGCAGCTTCGCTATGCTCGGCTATAGCAAAGTCGCTATGGAGGAGGTCGAGGGGATGACCGAGACACGCGTCGAGCTCGAGGAGATCCAGACCACTCGCATGGAGAAGCTGCTCGCCTGGCTGCTGGCCGCGTTCCTGCTCGTCGGCGGGCTCTGGATCTACCACCATCTCGGGCAGCAGCAGGAGAAGTACGTCCCGGCGGTGCCGACCGCGGCCGAGCGGGCGGCGATCGACCGGCACCAGGCGGACTCGAGGAGGGTCTACGAGCTGGAGGAAAGGATGCGGATCGACGACGCTACCCTCCAGCACGACCGCGAGGCCTACCGCACCGCGCTCGAGGCGCACCAGCCGGCCGCCGCGCTCGGGCGCGCCTACCGGGCTTCCGAGGCGAGGCTGGCGGCCGACCAGCGCGAGCTCAACGATGCGCAGGCGGAGGCGACTGCGTCAGCACCCGCGGCCGCGAGCGCCGAGCGCGCGATCTCGGCCCGCTCGGAGCACCGCGACAAGCACACGCGCCGGAACGTCTTCCTCGAGCGGCTGCTCTACGTCCTGCTTGCGCTCGGCGGCGCCTTCGCGCTCCTCGACCGGCTGCGGCGACGGCACTCCCGCTATCTCGTCGTCGGCTTCGCAGCCGTCGGCGCGGCGACGGTGCAGGCGATCGTCATGGCTGGCGACTACACGACGGACTACTTCGACGTGGGCCGGAGCGGCCCGTACGTGCTCTCGATCGCGGGGATCGTCCTGACGCTCCTCGCGCTCGTCGGGCTCCAGCGCTACCTCGCGAAGCGCGTCCCGGCGCGGCGTGTCCGGAAGCACGAGTGTCCGTTCTGCGGCTTCCCCGTCGGCGCGAACAGCCACTGCGAGGGCTGCGGGCGCACCGTCGTCGCGCCGTGCACGCGTTGCGAGGGGCCGCGCCGCGTCGGCACGCCGCACTGCGGAGCCTGCGGCGCCGCCTAGCTTCCGGTGAAGCGCGGCGGCCGCTTCTCGAGGAATGCGGCCACGCCCTCGCGGAAGTCGGCCGTCTGCGTGGCGACCGTCTGCAGCTGGGCCTCGAGCTCGAGTTGCTCCTCGAGCGTCGAGGTCTCCGCCGAGTCGAGGAGGCGCTTCGTCCAGCCGATCGCGCGGGTCGGGAGCGCCGCGAGCTCGCCGGCGACCTCGGCGGCTCGCGCCGCCAGCGCGTCGCTCTCGACGACCTCTGAGACGAGACCCCACGCGTGCGCCTCGGCGGCGGTGAGGCGGCGACCGGTTGCGAGCCACTCGAACGCGCGCCCGTAGCCGAGGAGCCGCCGGACGAGGAACGTGCCGCCGGAATCCGGGACGAGCCCGATGTTCACGAACGCCGGCACGAAGCTCGCGGAGTCGGCCGCGACGCGGATGTCGCACGCGAGCGCGAGCGAGACCCCCGCGCCGGCCGCAGCGCCGTTCACCGCAGCGACGACGGGCTTCTCGAGCGAGCGGATCGCGAGGATCGTCCGGTGATAGCCGGAGCGGAGCCGGTCGCCGATGTCGCCAGGCGCCTCGCGGAACTCGGTCAGGTCCTGGCCGACGCAGAACCCGCGGCCGGCGCCGGTCACGACGACCGCGCGCACCTCGGCGTCCCGCGCCGCCTCCTTCAGCCCGTCCTGGAGCGCGGCGTGCATCGCCGCGTTGAACGCGTTCAGGACGTCCGGCCGGTTGAGCGTGATCGTCTGGACGGCGCCGTCGCGCGTGCTCTCGACCTCAGGCACGCGCCGAGTCTGCCACCTCCGCGAGCCGCCGTTCGAGGAACCGGCGCTCGACGGGCTCGTGCGCGAGGTCGAGCGCGGCGCGATAGGCGTCCGCCGACTCGTCGAGCCGGCCGAGCCGCCGCAGCAGGTCGGCGCGCGCCGAGTGGAAGTGCTGGTAGCCCTCGAGCCCGTCAATCCGGTCGACGAGCGCGAGGCCTTCCGCCGGCCCGTCAGCGAACGCGACCGCGACGGCACGGTTTAGCTCGACGACCGGCGAAGGCTGCCGAGCGGCGAGGACGCCGTAGAGGCACGCGAGCTCGCGCCAGTCGGTCTCCGGCTCCGCATGGAGCGACGCGATCGCCGCCTGGAGCTGGTAGGGGCCGATCGCGCGACGCCCGAGCGCGCGGTCGAGCACGCGCCGGCCCTCGGCGATCTCGGCCTCGTCCCAAAGCGACCTGTCCTGCTCCTCGAGAAGGACGATCTCGTTGTCCGCGCGAGCGGTCCGCCGCGAGTCCTGGAGGAGCATCAGCGCGAGCAGGCCGAGCGCCTCGGGCTCGTCGGGCATGAGCACCGCGAGGAGGCGGCCGAGCCGAAGCGCCTCGTCGCAGAGCTCCCCGCGCACCGGCGGGCCGTAGCCCTCGTTGAAGATCAGGTACACGACCGCGAGCACGGCGCGCAGTCGGTCGGGCAGACGCGCGTCGTCCGGGACGCGGAACGGGATCCTCGCGGCGCGGATCTTCCGCTTCGCGCGTACGAGCCGTTGCGCCATCGTCGCCTCGGGGACGAGGAACGCGCGGGCGATCTCGTCGGTCTCGAGGCCGCCGAGCATCCGCAGCGTCAGCGCGACCTGCGCCTCGACCGCGAGCGCCGGGTGGCAGCACGCGAAGATCAGCGCGAGCCGCTCGTCGGGGATCGTCGCGTCGTCCACGCCGGCCTCGTCTTCGGGTACGTCCTGCAGTCGGGCGAGCAGCTCGGTCTTCCGTTCGAGGACGCGGTCGCGGCGGATCCGGTCGATCGCGCGGTTCCGTGCCGTCGCGACGAGCCAGGCGGCGGGGTTCCGCGGCACGCCGTCTCGCCGCCACCGGTCGAGGGCCGTCGCGATCGCGTCCTGGAGGGCGTCCTCGGCGAGGTCCAGGTCGCCGAGGACGCCGACCAGCGTGGCCAGGACGCGCCCACGCTCCTCCCGGAAGACGCGAGCGAGCTCGTCTATTCGCCGCCTCCGGACGTGTCCATGACGGGCCTGACCTCGATCGACCCGAGCTTCGCGGATGGGATGCGCGCTGCCCAGTCGAGCGCGTCGTCGAGCGAGTCGACCTCGATCACGTAGTAGCCGCCGAGCTGCTCCTTCGTCTCGGCGAACGGGCCGTCGGTGACGAGCCGATCGCCGTTCCGCTCGCGGACGGTCGTGGCGGTCGAGGTCGGCTGGAGGGCGTCGCCGGCGACGAACACGCCCTTGGAGCGCATGTCCTCCGTGTACGCGCCGTACGCCTGGAAGATCTGGCCGCGCTCGCCGTCGCTCATGTTCCCCCAGGTCTGCTCGTCTTCGTAGATCAGGAGCATGTACTGCATGACGTGCCTCCTTCGGTTGGGTTCAGCATGACGACGAACGAGCGCGCCGGAAATCGACACGACGTAGCAGGTTTCGACCGAGCTACCTTGGCCGGGTGGCGGTCAGATTCATCGCGTCGGGCGACGAGGATCCGCTCGACGCCTACTCGCGGGTGGTGACGACCGTCGCCGAACGGCTCGCGCCGTCGGTCGCGAACCTGCGGGTCTCGAGGCGCGTGCGCGGCGGGCGGCGGCTCGATGGTGGCGGGAGCGCGGTCGTGATCACGTCCGACGGGTTTATGCTGACCTCGGCGCACGTCGTCGCGCAGTCCACCGGCGGTGGCCGGGCGTCGTTCGTCGACGGGCGCGAGGTCGACTTCTCCGTAGTCGGGGAGGACGCGTTGAGCGACCTCGCGGTGCTGCGCGGCGAGACGCGCGACCTCGTCCCGGCCGAGCTCGGGCACGCGGAGAGCCTGCGCGTCGGCCAGCTCGTCGTCGCGATCGGGAACCCGCACGGCTTCGCCGGGTCGGTCACCGCCGGCGTCGTCTCGGCTCTCGGCCGCTCGCTGCCGACGCGCTCGGGCGCGAACGTGCGGATCGTCGACAACGTGATCCAGACCGACGCGGCGCTGAACCCCGGCAACTCCGGCGGCGCGCTCGCCGACGGTCTCGGCCGCGTCGTCGGGATCAACACCGCCGTCGCCGGCGTCGGCCTCGGGCTCGCCGTGCCGATCAACGCGGCAACCCGGAAGATCGTCTCGGCGCTCATGCGCGAGGGCCGCTTCCGCCGTGCGTACCTCGGCCTCGGGCTCGGCCCGCGGCCGCTGCCCCCGCGGCTCGCCTCGCGACTCGGCAGGCGCGACGCCGTCGAGGTGGTGAGCGTGATCGAAGACTCGCCCGCGGCCGCGGCGGGGCTCCGCCCCGAGGACCTGATCGTCGCGCTCGACGGCAGTCCGATCGAGAGCGTCGACGACCTGCAACGCCTGATGGTCGGCGAGCTGATCGGCCGCGAGGTGCGCCTGACGCTCGAGCGTGCAGGGCGCGAGGTCGAGGCGACGCTCGTGCCCGACGAGCTCGACGGCTAGAACGCGCCGCCCGTCGAGCGAGAGGACGCTCGCGCAAAACGAGCCCTAAGGGTTGCCACGCGTTGAGCATCCTTCAAGCGCTTCACGTCCTTCCGCGATGATTTGGCCGTGGGATGGGAGGCACTCGGTGGGTGGGGAGACGACGTCGCTCGGATCGAACCGCTCACTGCCGGAGGCGTCAACGAGGTGTGGAGCGTGCGCGTCAACGGGCAGCTCGCCGTCGGTCGGCTCTGCAGGCGCAGCGATCGGCGCAGCGACGCCGATCTGGCGTGGGAGATGGAGTTGCTGCGATACCTCGACCGTGAAGGGATGACGGTGCCGGTTCCGATCCCGACCACGGACGGCCGGGACTTCGTCGATGGTCTGGTCGTGATGAGCTACGTGGAGGGTGGACCGCCCGAGACGGAGGCCGATTGGCGTCGCGTCGCCGACACATTCCGCCAGCTGCACCGACTGACCCACGGCTGGCCCCAACGTCCGGGCTGGCGATCGTCGATCGACTTCCTGCACGCGCAAACCGGGACGAGGATCGACCTCGGCGCGATGCCGCCGGAGGGTGCCGCTCGATGCCGAGCGATTTGGGCGCGGCTCAACGGACGAGAGCGGTGCGTCGTCCACGGCGACCCCACCCCAAGCAACATCCGCATGACCGCGCGTCGGGTCGCGCTGATCGACTGGGACGAGTCGCGCGTCGACGTCCCCCACTTCGACCTGGTGTTGCCATACAACGCCGCCGATCTCGACGACGACGTGCACGACGTTGCCGCGCAAGCATGGGCCGCATGGGACGCCGCCCTCTGCTACACGAGCGGGTATCACGAGTTCGCAGCAGAGCGGCTCGCCGAAGTTCGAGCGCTCTGAACAGCAGTAGCTAATCGACCATCCGGACGCGATCCGCCCCGACCTGAGGTCGGGTGACATTCCCGAACACTGGCCCATGAGACGACTCCGCCGCGACGATCGGTGAGTCCGACGACGTTGTTAGACCTGCCGCGAGCGACCGTCTGGAACGTTCGGCCTCCGAGAGGTGGCGGGCAGCGTCGTCGGCCGTGGCTCAGCGGTTGTGGTTGACGATCTCGACGTTGTGCCCGTCGGTGTCCAGGACGAACGCACCGTAGTAGCCGGGGTGGTAGAGGGCGCGCTCGCGGGGACTGCCGTAATCCTCGTAGCCCGCGGCGAGCGCGGCAGCGTGGAACGCCCGCACGGTCGCGTCGTCCGGAGCGGGGAACGCGAGGTGGACGTGCTCCGTGAGCGGCCGCTCGTCGTGGATGAGGCTGAAGCGGTAGTCCGGGCCGGAGAGCCGCACGCGGTCGGGCTCGTCGTAGGTCAGGCGGAGACCGGCGTGCGGGGCGATCGTCATGTAGAAGCGCCGGGAGACCTGCGGGTCGCGGACGCGGATCCACAGGTGGTCGACATTGCCGACGGGCGCAGCCTCATCGAAATCGCCGCAGACTGCCCGACGCTGTTGCCGTCGGGGTCGAGCAGGAACCCGCCGTAGTAGTACGTCGGGGCGTACTGCGTACGCAGCCCCGGAGCGCCGTCGTCGCGGTACCCCGCGTCGATGCCCACCCGCCAGAACGCGTCGACCTGCGCGCGGTCGCGGGCGCGGAAGCCGACGTGGAGCCCGCGGGTCACCTGGTGCTCGCGGTCCGTCGGCCGAATGGCCCAGTCCTCCCACTCGACCAGCCCGGCGTCCGCGTGACTGGGCTCGGCGCCCAGCACGGAGAGCACGGTGCGGTAGAAGCGCTCTGATGCGGCGAGATCCGCAACAGCGATTCCGACGTGGTCGAACATCCCGGCGAGGCTACTCCCCCTCGTTGGACGTAGATTGGCGGGGCCATGTCGAGCTGGTACGAGGCTTGGGCGGATCGATACGCGGAGTGGTCGGCTGCCGTCACTGTTGACGTTCCGTTCTACGTTGCGCTTGCTCGTGAGGCTGACGGGCTACTGGTCGAGCTCGCGGTTGGTGACGGGCGTGTGGCGATCCCGGTTGCTCAGGCGACGGGCAGGCGCGTGGTCGGGATCGACTCTTCTCCGGCGATGCTCGCGCAGGCGCGAGAGCGCGCGGTTGAGGCGGGAGTCGAGCTCGACCTGCGCGAAGGAGATATGCGGGAGCTCGAGATCGAGGAACCGGCGGCCCTGATCTACTGCCCCGGCCGGTCTCTGCTGCATCTGCCCACGTGGGCCGATCGTCGCCGCTGCTTCGAGCGGGTCGCCGCATCGCTTCGGCCGACCGGCCGCTTCGCCTGGAACGCGTTCGCCTTCGACCATCGGATCGCATCCGACATCGACGGTCAGCACGCCGACACGCCTCTGCCGCACACGATCCACTACAGCGTCGCCGATAACCGGGTCGACGTCACCTTGGACCGTGGTGGAACCGGTTCGCTCTGGTGGGCAACCAAGAACGAATGGCTGGGGCTCCTCGACGTTGCGGGCCTGCGGCTGGAAGCTCTCTATGGCGGATTCGCCGGCGAACCTCTCGAAGACAACAGCCACGAGTACGTGTTCGTGGCCCGCCGCTAAGCAACCCCACTGGCCGTAACGACATTCGCGTAGGCGGACATTCGACTCGTTTCACGAGGTTCAAATGCTGTCCGCGCCGGATCACCGACGCCACTAACGTGTGTCGAACAGGATGCGAGTGGCCGGGATCACGGCACGCGGCGGGCCCGTCGAGATCCTCGAGGTGGACGAGCTGCCGCCGCCTGCCGCAGACGAGGTCCTGCTCGACGTCGCCGCCGCCGGCATCGGCAACTGGGACGAGCTGGTCAGGATCGGCAGCTGGCAGCTCGGCGGCCCGGGTCCGATGGCGCTCGGGACGGAGGCGGCCGGGACGGTCGTCGCCGCCGGCTCCCGTGTGGCCGAGGTGCGCGACGGGGACGAGGTGATGACACATCCGCTGCCGCTCCGGCGTCACGGAACGTGGGCGGGCAAGGTGCTCGCGCCGGCGGCGACCGTCGCGCCCCGGCCGCGGGCGGCGTCCTGGGAGGTCAGTGGAGCGTTTCCCATTCCCGCGCTCACCGCGGCTCAGGCACTCGATGAGGCTCTCGGGATCGAGAGCGGCGGCTGGGTCGTCGTCAACGGAGCCGGCGGAGTCACGGGTGGTCTGCTCGTCCAGCTTGCCGCGGCTCGCGGCGCCCGCGTGATCGCGACCGCGAGCGCGAAAAAGGCCGAGCGTGTCCGCGGCTACGGCGCCTGGGAGGTGCTCGATTACCACGGCGACTGGCCTGCGCTCGTTCGCGAGATCACCGGCGGCGGTGCCCCGAAGGCCGTCAACGCTGCCCGCCGGCAGGCGGCTACCACGTTGAAGGCTGTTGCCGACGGCGGCCGCCTCGCCACGATCACGGGCGACCCGCCGCGGGAGGAACGGGGCGTCGCCGTATCCGACGTCTATGTCCGACCCGACGGTCGGCAGCTGTCAGCCCTCGCGGAGCTGCTGGCCTGCGGCACCCTTAGCGTGCCGATCGCGTCCGTCCGTCCGCTCGAACAGGCGGCACAAGCACTGCGCGAGGTAGTCGCGGGAGCGGACGGCGCGATCGTCCTCTCACTCCGAACCTAGCCTGGGCCGCGCCCGAGTTGCGCGGGTCGCGGAACACTGGCGCAGGACGCCTCCGAGCAGGAGGTGGTAGATGGCAAGATCTCCTGAGGGACGAAGTCCAACAGCGGCAGCAGGGGAGCAGGTGCTAGCGGTACGGCTGCACCATGGCGGCTTGAAGGTTGAGGAGATCGAGACGCCGTCGCCGAATCCGGGCGAGGTGCTGGTGCGCGTGCATGCGGCGGCGATTACGCGTGACGAGCTGGAGTGGCCGGTCGATCGGCTGCCTGCGATTCCGTCTTACGAGCTTTCGGGCGTTGTCGTGGGCAGCGGTGAGGAGGTGTATGCGCTCACGCCTTTCGATCGCGACGGGGTGGCTGCCGAGTACGCCGTCGTCCCAGCCGATGTGCTTGCACCGAAGCCCTTGCGGCTGAGCCACGTCGAGGCGGCAGCTCTGCCGATGGGCGGGCTGACCGCCTGGCAAGCACTGTTTGTGCACGGGCGGCTCGCCCGAGGCGAGCGGGTGCTGGTCACGGGCGCCTCGGGCGGGGTCGGGCACATCGCCGTCCAGCTTGCGCGACACGCCGGTGCAACGGTCGTGGAGAGCGGGCCGGCCGATCTGGTCTTCGACACTCGTGGCGGCGAGGTCCCCGCTGGCGAGCGCGTGGTCACGATCGCAGAGGAGACACCGGGCGCGATCTACTTCATCGTCGAACCCGACCACGAGCAACTGACGGAGTTGACCGCGCTCGTGGACGCAGGCGAGCTTCGCGCGGAGGTCGACTCGGTCTTTCCGCTCACGGAGGCCCGGGCGGCGTTCGAGCGAGTCGCGGCCCGCGGGAAGCGTGGCAAGGTCGTGCTCGAGGTTGGCGCTGATTAGGCGGCGGGCACCGATGAACGCTGTTTAGCGAGAATCGCGTCCGTGCGCGAAGCACAGCTCGAGGACTTCGGATCGGGGCTCGCGCCTGTCACCGACGGCTGGTTCGTCGTGAACGTGCGCGACGCCGAGTGGTGGTTCGCGGAGAGCAGAGGCGCGAGGTGCGCCTTCGAGAGCGAGTACGGCGACCCGCCGGTCGAGTTCGCCCAGCTCGGGATCAACGTCACCGTCCTGGAGCCCGGGCAGACCACCCTCTACCACGCCGAGTCGAACCAGGAGACGTTCCTGATCCTTTCAGGGGAGTGCGCGCTGGTCGTCGAGAACGAGGAGCGACGCCTGCGGCCCTGGGACTACTTCCACTGTGCCCCGTGGACCGAGCACGCGTTCGTGGGCGCGGGCGAGGGGCCGTGTGTGATCGTGATGGTCGGTTCGCGCTCGGGCCCGGGAGTGCACTACCCGGTGTCGGAGCTGGCGGCGCGCTACGGCGCGAGCGTGGCGGAGGAGACGTCCGACTGGAGGCAGGCGTACGCGACGGCCGAACGGTTCCGGCGAGAGCGGCCGCCGAGCTGGGCTCGCCTGCCCTGGGCGTAGACGTGGAGGAGTTCGTCCCGCGCGACTTCGACGTCCCCCGGGGGCTCGAGACGCCGCAGTTCGTGCTCGAGCCGCTCGGCCCCGAGCACAACGACTCCGACTACGACGCGTGGACCTCGTCGGTGGAGCACATCCACGCGACAGCCGGGTGGGAGGGCAGCAGCTGGCCGCGGGAGATGACGCCGGACGAGAACTGGGCAGACCTGCAGCGCCATGCCGACGACTTCCACAACCGGACGGGCTTCACGTACACGGTGCTCGATCCGACGAGCCGCGACGTGGTCGGGTGCGTCTACATCTACCCGCTGCCCGACAGCGACCACGACGCCCGTGCGCTCTCCTGGGTACGGGCGAGCCACGCGCAGCTGGACACCCCGCTCTGGCGCGCCGTGAGTGAGTGGCTCGCGTCCGACTGGCCGTTCGGCAGCGTCGAGTACGCGTCTCGCGCCTAGGCGCAGCGGAGGAGTGCAGCCTCCGGTCAGGTTTGTCGAGGCGCCTGAAGCTCACGGAGCTCACGGAGCCAACGGAGCCAACCGAGCCAACCGAGCCAAGGCCACGCCTTGGTCGCCAGAAGCAGCAAGTGCAGACAGCAGCGAAGCTCCGGATTCCGTGGCGCCGCTATCGCTGGATCGCCGCGTCGAGGCAGCGGCCAGCGCGGGACTCGTGGCCGGCTTTGCAGCGGCGCCGCTCGGTGCGGCGCGGTCGGATCGTCGTGTTGATGGCCGCCGCGGCTAGGCCGAATGGGAGCGCAGACGCTGCAGCGCTGCGAGGGCGCGCGTGATCCTCGGGAGGAACCGGCTGTGCATCGGATAGGTGACGACCACGTTCCGGCTGCTCGAGTAGGTGTCGTTGCCCAGGACGAGCACGTATCTCGGCGCGGCCGCGCCGCGGTACACGCCGACGGCGACGCCGCCCTCGAAGCCGAATAGCGCGCGGACACGGCTATCGGTCATGGGCAGGGACTCCGGAACCAGCTGCAGCCCCGCGGCGCCGAAAGCACGGCGGACCTCAGCGGGCGTGTAGCCCGTCGCGGGCGGCGGGCTCGACTTGCGGGACCCGTGGCTGCACGCGGTCAGGGCGGCGCAGGCGAGGCCGACGACGAGCGGGCGCGCGATCACCATGGCCGAAACGTCATGTCCGCGGCGTGGTCGCGCCCGGAGATGGTGAACGACGAGATATCGACCCCTACGGTCCAGTTAGGGTCGACGCGTCGTGGCGGCTCGGTAGTGCCGAACGGCTTCAGCCAGTACTGAGGCATCGACCTCGGCTCAGCGCCCGCGGAACTCGGGCTTGCGCTTCTCGACGAACGCGGTCAGCCCCTCCTTCGCGTCCTCGGAGGCGAGCGAGAGGTAGAGCGCGCGCCGCTCGGCCTCCAGGCCCGCGTGGAGCGGCACCTCGAACGCGCGGTCGACAGACTCCTTCGCGAGGCGCGTGCCGACTGGGCCCTTCGACGCGATGTCGCGAGCAACCCGTTTCGCCTCCTCGAGCCACGCTTCCCGCGCGACGACGCGCGCGACCAAACCGGCCCTTAGCGCTTCGCGCGCGGTCAGCATCCGGCCGGAGAGGATCACGTCCATCGCGAGCGCCTTCCCGACCGCGCGCACGAGCAGCTGAGTTCCGCCCGCGCCCGGGATGATCCCGAGGCCCGTCTCCGGCTGGCCGAAGCGGGCCGTCTCCGACGCGACGATCAGGTCGCAGGACATCGCGAGCTCGCAGCCGCCGCCGAGGCAGAAGCCGGAGACCGCGGCGACGAGCGGCGTCCACAGCCCGCGGATCACGTCCCAGCGCTCGACCCGGCGTTGGTAGAGGAGCTCGATCGCCGAGGCACTCGCGAGCTCGCCGATGTCGGCGCCGGCGGCGAAGGCCCGCTCGGAGCCCCCGAGCACGATGCAGCGCACCTCGGCGTCGCGGTCCAGCTCCTGCAGCGCCGTCACGAGCTCGTCCATCAGCTCGTCGGAGAGCGCGTTCAGCTGCTTCGGCCGGTTCAGCAGGACGACTGCGATCGAGCCGTCGCGCTCGACGAGGACGAGCGACATCGGCGGATCTTGCCACGGGGGAGGAGCCGAGCTCCTCCCCCGTGACTCGCCGGCTAAGGCGTCAGCGTCGAGTAGAAGACGTCGCTCGGGTTGTTCGCGGCCCGGCTCACAGCCTGGTCGTAGAACGCCCCGAAGACGTTGCCGATCGTGACCAGCCCCTCGTAGTCGCCGAGGAAGAACCCGCGCGCGTACGCGGCCTGCTCCTCGTCGAACGGACCCGCGACGTGGGTCTCGGCCCAGTTGGCCGGGTTCGTGCAGGCGCCGTGGCAGTGCACGAACCAGTAGTCGGTCGCGAGGCCGGGAGCGGACGTGTTGTTGCGGAAGTCGTAGTACGTCACGCCCACCGTGCCGTCGGCGGCCACCTTGACCGTCGCCGTGAACGCCTGCTGGTCGAGGGTCGGGATGTTCGTCGGCGTCTTGTTGATCTTGACCGGCGCGCTCCACGTGAGGCCGCCGTCGGACGACTCCGAGAAGTAGATCTTGTCGACCTTGTCCGGGAGGTCGTCGTCCCAGACGGCGTAGAGCTTGCCGCTCACCCGGTCGACGGCGAAGTCGGGCAGCTCACCGCCGCGGATGATCAGGCTGGGGTTGTCCGGATCGGTTGGGCCCGGGAAGCTCGCGTCGACCGGCGCGATCAGCGTCGCCTTCTTCGACCACGTGACGCCGAGGTCGGTCGAGCGGACGTCCGCGACGTAGGCGCCGCGGATCTGGCGCTTGTGGTTCGCGAAGACGATGAAGCCGTCGACGAGCGTCCGGTCGGGCAGGACGTTGATGATGCTGCCGATCGTTCCGGCCTGCGTGCCCGGGTTGTAGAGGACGTGCGGGGGTTCCCAGCTCACGCCGCCGTTCGTCGTGCGCGAGAAGAACGCCTGCTGCACGTAGGCCGCCGCGTGGAAGCGGCCGAGGTCGGATCGCGGGAAGCCGGGCGGCGACACGAACCGGTCCCAGGCGGCGTAGACGAAGTTCGAGTCGAACGGGTCGGCCGTGATCGACTGCTTGTCGAGCCCACCGGTGTCGTCGCGGGCGACGGCGATCGGCGCTCCCCACGACTCCCCGCCGTTCGTCGACTTGTTGACGAGGATCGCGTTGTCGAGCGAGAAGAAGCCGAAGCTCAGCGAGAGCGAGTACAGGTCGCCGTTCGGCGCGAACGAGACCCATGGATCCGAAGACCGGTCGTAGATGCCGCCCGAGCACTTCGAGATGCCCGGGATGACGACGGGATGCCACGTCGCGCCGCCGTCCTTCGACCAGCTCGAGACGAGGCCGCGTGCTCCGCCGTCGCTCCAGCGGTCCTGCTGGTAGGCGCCGACGATGTTCAACGGGTTGGCCGGGTTCACGTCGGCTCGCGGCTCGGGCTCGGCGTTCGGGTAGAGGGTGCTGCCGAGCTCGGATTCCTGGAGCGCGACGTTGTCGGCCGTGCAGGCCGAGAAGGGCGTCGGCCCGGAAGCCGTGACCGTGGACGAGAGGGTGTAGGGGCCGGCGGACGCGGTGCCTGCAAGCACGAGCGCGGTCACGCCGGCGGCGGCGAGGGTCGTAAAACGCATTTCTCCCCCTTCCTTCGAGTGCCGGGACTCTAGGCGACCGCGCTCAGTCGCGCTCAACGAAGCGGCGCACGGCGTCCTTGGCCTCGTCGCCGAGCATCGACAGGGCGAGCCAGTCGCGCGCATGGCCGACGGTGTCGTGCCACGAGAGGTCGCGCCACCAGTTGAGCTGCTGCTTCGTGTAGCGGGTCGTCTGCGGCAGCTTCACGGCAATCCGCTCGACCCAGTAGTCGACGACCGTGTCCAGCTCGGCCGCCGGCACCGCCCGGTTGACGAGCCCCCACTCCTCCGCCTGCTTCGCCGGGATCTGGTCGCAGAGCAGCAGGATCTCCCGAGCTCGCCGGTCGCCGACCATGATCGGCAGCCATTGCGTCGCGCCGCCGGCCGGCACCGAGCCGTGCTCCGGCCCGACGTGCCGGATGAACGCGTCGTCGACCATGACCGCGAGGTCGCACGCCATCTGGAGCTCGTTCCCGCCGCCGACCGCGATCCCGTTCACGCGCGCGATCGTCGGCTTGCCAACCTCGCGCAGCCGGTCGTGCATGTCCTTGAAGGCCCCGAACCACTTCCAGTACTCGGCCGGCTTGCCGAGGTAGTCGGCGCTCCACGACTTCAGGTCGGCGCCGACGCAGAAGGCGCGGCCCGTCCCCGTGAGGACGACGACGCGCACGGCGTCGTCCCACGACGCGTCCTCGCAGGCGCGCGCGATCTCGCGCAGCATGCGGAAGTCGAAGGCGTTCAGCACCTCCGGCCGGTTCAGCGTGATCGTCGCGCGCGGCGGCGCCTTCTCGTAGCGGATCCGGTCGAAGTCGAGCTCGGCGGGGTCGACGGGCCGCGGGTAGTCGGGCTCGGGCGGCGTCACTCGATCTCGGCGAAGTAGACGTCGAACGGGACGCCGAGCTCCTGCGCGTCCTCCGCCGACCGTATGAGTCCGTCCTGCGCCGCCTTCCACGCGTCGCGGTCCGGGAACTCGAACTCGAAGTAGTGGGCGTAGTCGGCCTTGCCCGTCGGCGAGCCGAGGATGCGGCCGTGGCGGATGGTCGCACCGGGTGCCTCACGCCGCGAGAGCTCGACGTGCTCGGCGTAGCGCTCCGGGTCGGGCGCTTCTCGGTAGAGGACGACGACGCGGATCACAGGCTCCCCCTTGGTCGCGGACGGAGTGAGCGTATAGCGTCCGCCGTGAGTCGAGGCAAAGGAGTCTGTGGTGGCAGGAAAGCTTGTCCACATCGAGTTCCCGGCCCACGACGCGGGGCGGGCATCCGGGTTCTACTCGGGCCTCTTCGGGTGGCAGTTTCAGGACGCGGGCATGCCGGGGATCGACTACCTGATGTTCCAGGGCGAGCCCGGCGGGGCGGTCTACACCTCGGAGCAGGGCGGCAGCGGGGCGATCGTCTACTTCGAGACCGACGACATCGACCGCGACGTCGGTCGCGTGCGCGAGCTCGGCGGCGAGGCCGAGGACAAGGCGCCGATCCCGCACGTCGGCTGGTTCGCGCGCTGCAAGGACACCGAGGGGAACGCGTTCAGCTTCTTCCAGAGCGACGAGTCGGTTCCGGCCCCGTCCGCGTGACGGCGGCCGCCGCCCTCCTCACGCTCGCCGCCGGAATCGCCGGCGCCGTGCAGCTCGCAGTGATGGGCCGGTTCGGCCAGCGGATCGGGACGGTGCCGGCGCTCGCGTTCGCCAACTGCGTCTCGGCCGTCGTCGGAATCGCCGTGCTCCTCGCGGCGCGACGCAGCCTCGCCGGCCTCGCCGACGCAGCGCGGTCGCCGAAGTGGCTCTGGGTCGGCGGCCTGGCGGGCGCGTTCATCGTCTTCACGGTCACCCTCGTCGCGCCGCGGCTCGGCGCGTTCGCGACCACCGGGCTCTTCCTCGCTGCGCAGCTCGCGATGGCGGTCGTCATCGACCGCTTCGGGCTCTTCGGCCTGACGCGCATCGGCGTCGGCTGGACGCGCGTGCTCGGGCTCGCGCTCCTCGCCGTCGGCGCGGCGCTGACCCTCCAGCGCGCGTGACGGAGGACCTCCCGCGCGACGAGCTCGAGGCTGCCGTGGAAGCGCGGAAGGAGCTCGGCCGCGAGCACGAGCCGGAGCTCGTGGACGCGTTCCTCGCGCGCGTCGAGAAGCAGATCGACGAGCGGGTCGATCAGCGGGTCGCGCAGAGCCGCTACGCACCGCAGCGCCGCGGCGGCGGGTCCGACTGGGGTGCCGCGATCCTCGGGATCGCGTCGCTCGGAATCGGCATCGGCGCGACCGGTGCCGCGACCTCGCAGGGTGAGGGATGGGTCGCGGCGGTCGCGTGGCTCGCGATCGTCGTCGTGAACCTCCTGTACTACCAGAGCCGCTCGCGGTAGCGCTCACTCCCCGATCACGACCGGCGCGGCGACGGGCTGCTCCGCGGCGAGCGGGGAGCGCGCGAGCAGGGCGAACGACCCCTCGACGGCCGGCCCGACGAGAAGGGCCCACGCGACGGTGCCGACGCCGAAGGTGCCGCCGAGGACGATTCCGGCGACGAGGGCCGACGCCTCGATCGTGGCGCGCACGACTCCGACGCGCCGACCGGTGCGGCGCGCGCCGACGAGCATGAGGGTGTCGCGCGGTCCGGCTCCGAAGTCGGCGCCGATGTAGAACGCGGTCGCCGGACCGACGAGGGCGATCCCGGCGACGAGGAGCGCGATCCGCGGGGCAAGTGGGCGCGAGGACAGGTCGGCGACGCCGTCGATCGAGGTCAGGAGCTGGATGAACGTGCCGACGAGGACGGCGTTCGCGACGGTGCCGAGCCCTGGCGCGCCGCCGAGCGCCCACGCGAGGAGCAGGATCGCCAGCCCGACCGCCACGTTCGCCGCGCCGAACGAGAGCGGCGAGTGCCGTGCGATCCCCTGGTTCAGCACGTCCCACGGCGAGAGCCCGAGCTTCGACTCGAGGAGCAGCACGATCGCAAGTGCGAACAGGAAGAGGCCGGCGACGAGGCTGGCGAGGCGAGCGACGAGCCCGCCGCGGACGCGCGAATGCGGCGCCCTCACGACGCCGAGCGGACGGCTTGGCTCGTCAACGCCGTGGTCGCGACGACCGCCATCAGGCCGACGAGCGCGAGGACCGTGGGCGTCGTCCCGAACGCCTGGAGGGCGAAGCCGATGCCGAGGAAGCCGAACGGTACGGGTCCGAGCGCGAGGATCGTCGCCACGCTCTGCACCCGGCCGACGAGCTCGTCCGGCGCGACCCGCAGGCGGTACGCCATCACTACCGACCCCCAGGCGGGGTGGAGCAGGAACATCCCTGCGTAGACGATCCCGGGCGTCACCTTCCCGGGGACGAAGAGGAGTGGGAGGAGCAGCGCCTCGGCCGTCATCGTCGCGCCGACGACGGCTCGGGTCGAGAGCAGTCGGATCAGGCGCGGCGCGATGATCGACCCAGCGATCCCGCTCACGCCCATGAGCCCGAACATGACCCCGATCAGCGCCGGCGAGGCGCCGCGCTCGCGCGCGCGCACGATCACGACGAGGTAGAGCGCGTTCAGCGAGAAGTCGCTCCCCATGACGAGGAACGACGTCGTCCGCACGAACGGCTGGCGCCAGAACCACACGACGCCCTCCCAGACCTCGTGCAGAAGCCGTCGCCGCACGACGTTCCGCTCCCCTTGGAGCTGCGCGCGGACGAGGCCGAGGGAGACGACCGAGACGGCGTACGAGACGGCGTCGAACAGGAACGGCACGGCGCGCCCGAGCGAGTACAGCACGCCGCCGAGCGGCTGTCCGGCGAGGAGCGCCGCGTAGTCCCGCGCCTGGTTCCTCGCGACCGCGTCCGGCAGCTGGTCGTCGTGCACGACGTACTTCACGGCCGAGCGCTCCGCGACGGTGAAGAAGACGAAGCCGCAACCGTCGATCGCGACGACCGCGAGGATGTGCGCGAACCAGACATGGCCCGCCGCGATCGCCGCGGCGAGACTCGCATACGCGCCGGCTCGGATCGTGTCGCAGACGATCAACAGGCGCTTCCGGTTCCAGCGGTCGATCAGTGCACCGGCCGGAAGCGTCAGGACGAGGATCGGCAGCGCCGCTGCGAACTCGGCGATGCCCGCCTTCGCAGGCGAGTGGGTCACCCCGAGGACGAGCAGCGGCACCGCGATCCCCGAGATCCGCGTCCCGAGGTCGGAGAGGACCTGGCCGCCCCAGAGGAGGTTGAAGTCGCGGTTCCGCCGCAGCGGAACCGGCGCGGGTGCGACCTCCTCTACAGGCCGAACGGGTTGTACGGCTTCGGGCTGGTCGAGACGAGGACGCTCTTCGTCTCGAGGTAGAGGTCGAGCGTCTCGAGCCCCAGCTCCCGGCCGAAGCCCGACTGCTTGTATCCGCCGAACGGGATCCCCGGGAACGCGGTGTACGGCATGTTGATCCCGATCATCCCGGCCTTGATCCGGCCCGCGAGGCGGTGGGCGCGCGCCGGGTCGCCGGTCCAGACCGTGGCGAAGAGGCCGTACCTCGTCTCGTTCGCGATCCGGATCGCGTCCTTCTCGTCCTCGAAGGGGATCACGGTGACGACCGGGCCGAAGATCTCCTCCTGCGCAACGGCCATCCGGTTCTCGACTTGGGCCAGGACGGTGGGCGGGTAGAAGGCGCCCGGCCCTTCTTGCGGCTCGCCGCCCGTCACGACCTCGGCGCCCTCCTCGCGTCCGGTCTCGACGAAGCCGTGCACCTTCTCGCGGTGGGCCTGCGAGATCAGCGAGCCCATCTGCGTCTCCGGATCGAGCGGGTCGCCGACCCGGATCCGGCCCGCGAGCTCGGCGAACTTCGCGACGAAGTCGTCGTAGAGCGGCCGCTCGACGAGGATGCGCGAGCGCGCCTCGCAGCTCTGGCCGGCCGAGTAGAAGATCGACCACGCCGAGCTCGGGATCGCGTCGTCGAGCTCTGCGTCGAGGAAGACGAGGTTCGGGCTCTTGCCGCCGAGCTCGAGCGTGATCCGCTTGATCGGGTCGGACGCGAGCCGCATGATCTCCGACCCCGTCGCCGTCGAGCCGGTGAAGGCGATCTTGTCGACGCCCGGATGGCGGACGAGGTGCGCCCCGGCGGCGGGGCCGGGGCCCGGGACGACGTTGATCGCGCCCGCGGGGAAGCCCACCTCACCGGCGAGCTCGGCCAGCCGGAGCGCCGTCAACGGCGTCGCCGAGTCGGGCTTCAGGACGATCGAGCAGCCGGCCGCGAGCGCGGGAGCGAGCTTCCAGGTGGTCATCATCAGCGGGTAGTTCCACGGGACGATCTGGCCGGCGACGCCGACCGGCTCCTTGAGCGTGTACGTCAGGAGCGAGCCGCCCAACGGGTTCGAGCGGCCCGCGATCGAGGCGATCGCCGAGGCGTAGAAGCGGAAGTTCTCGACGCCCTGGTGGAGCTCGGCCTTGACGGACGAGATCGCCTTGCCGACGTTGCGGCTCTCGAGCTCCGCGAGCTCCTTGCGGTTCGCGACCATCGCGTCGGCGAGCGCGTGGAGGAGGCGGGAGCGCTCGTTCGGCGGCGTCTTGCCCCATGGGCCTTGGAGTGCCGCTCGGGCCGCGTCGACTGCGCGGTCGACGTCGGCCTCCCCGGCCACCGCGGTCTTCGCGAGCGGCGCGCCCGTCGCGGGCTCGGCGAGCTCGCGGACTTCTCCCGACGCGGGCTCGGTCAGCTCGCCGTCGATGAACAGCCCGTACTCGCGCTCCGTCGCCACGGCCACGGCGCGCACCCTAGCGAGTTTCCCCGTCCGGCCGAACGGGCAGACTCGCGCCGTGGCGTCGGATGCACTCCACGTCGAGGCTGCGCGGATTCCCGACCGCGACCGGCTCCTCCGCGAGCTCCGCGAGGCCGGCCTCGACGCCCGCCCGATCGACGAGATCGAGATCGAGGTGCCCGCCGGCGACGACGACGCGGTCTTCGCCCACGTCGAGCGGATGATTCTGTCGATCGGCGCTCCCTTCGTGCCGATCAAGCACGAGGGCGTGATCTACATCCGGCCGCCGCTCAGCTGACGCGCACCGCGGCGGTCGCGACACGCGCGCACGCGATTGCACGGAACCAGGAGCTCGAGCGTCGCCTCTGGGACGAGGCTGACAGCTACCCGCACTTGCGAACTTCGCGAACGAAGTCGATCTGAGCCTTCGCGCGTATCTTGCTGGTCGCGGCCTTGAGGACGGCGACGCGGTCGGCGACGGGGACGGTCGCACGAACCGTACGCGCGTCCACTTCCTCTTTGCTCAACTTCCTCAACTACGGAATTCTAGTAACCGGAATCGGTCGAATCGCCGGAGCGAAGCCAACTCTCTGTCAAAACTCGTCCACCGCAGACATGCCCGACCCGAGGTCGGACGGAAGGACGCGCGCGGTCATGAGCTCGCGGAGGCAACCCGGATCGCCGCCGACGTACGCCCTGCAGAGCCGCTCCCCGACCGAGTAGCAGTGCGTGTAGCCGCGCGAGCCTCGGTCCTCGACGTTCGCCTCGAGGAACTTCTCGACGCGATCGGCCGGCTGGAGCGACCAGTGCGCGGCGTACTCGCGCGCCTCCTCGCGCGACGAGCCCCGCTCGTGGCGCAGGATCGACGCGTTCGACCACACCGACGTGAGCAGGTGGTCGCCCTCGACGACGCGCGCGCCCGTCTCCGCGTCATAGGCGACCCCGAGGCGCGCCAGCCGCTCGGCGAGCTCCTCGAAGGCGCCGTCGAGCACGAGCCGCGGCGCGGTCTGGGCTATTCCCTCCGCGATCACCGCGTCCGGCGAGCGCAGAACGCCGAGCGTCCTCTCCAGCCGACCCGTCGTCTCCTGCCACGCGCGGTGCGTGTGGTGGCCGGGGTAGGCCTCGTGTGCCGCGAACCAGACGAGCTCGTCCGCGGGAAACGGGAGATCCGCGTTCAGCGCGACGTGCGTCCGAAAGCCGCCGAGGTAGCGTGCGAAGCCGAGCCACATCTCGCCGGTCACGACCTCGAGCTCGACCTTCTCGCCCTCCGGAAGACCGACCGTCTCGCGGGTCCGCTCTCGGACGAGGGCCACCGCCTCGCCGAGCGCGCGGCCGGTGAGCTCGCCCGGAAGCGCGACCTGCTCGAGCCGACGCGCGAACCGGTCCGCCAGCGAGCCCGGCCCTGCCAGCGCCTCGTCGAGCAGCGCGTGGCCGCGCTCGAACTCCGCCTCGTCGACCCACGGCGGCCGGATGCCGTACTTCAGCTCGACCTCCTCCGCGTAGGGCAGTTCCTCGCCGGCGAGCGTGCGGGCGTTCGCCTCGAGCGCTCGCACTTGAGCGGTGAGCCACGGGTCGTCTAGCTCGGCAAGCAGCTCCAGCGCGTCCCCGGCGAGCCGCGACGGGTCGTCGGCGACGGCGCGCTCGAGCTCCGGCGGGCCGTAGTAGAAGTCCAGGAGTTCGGGATCGAGCCGCCCGAGCCGCAGCGCGAGCTCGAGGTACCGCTCGACGTGCGTCACCGGACGCCGGCGGCGCTCGAGACCCACGACGCGCGGAACTCGCGCGCGCGGGTGCCGAGAGCGGCGAGGAGGTCCTGGAGCTCCGCGATGTCCGGGCGGAGCTCCCCCACGCGGCGGAGCGCTTCCGCCATCTCGGCGAACTCGGAGTCGGGCTCGGCGGCGAGCTGCGCCAGCCGTTCCTCCTCCCGCTCCAGCTGCCCGCCCAGGATCAGCGCGCAGGCCTGACCGTCCTCGAATAGCTTCCGGAGCTCCGCCTCGGTCACGCGTCCGTCGTCGAGGACGGCTCGGAGCCGTGCCTTCAAGGCGGAGTCGAGCGTCTCGCCCACGGGGGCGGAACCCTAACGCTCGAACAGGGCCGCCTGCCCCTGGCCGACGCCGACGCAGAGGGTCGCGAGGCCGTAGCGGCCGCCCCGGCGCCGCAGCTCGTGGAGCAGCGAGACGACGAGCCGCGCGCCGCTCATCCCGAGCGGATGGCCGAGCGCGATCGCGCCGCCGTTCACGTTCACCTTCTCCTCGTCGAGGCCGAGGTCGCGGATGACGACCAGGCTTTGCGACGCGAACGCTTCGTTCAGCTCGACCAGGTCCAGGTCGGACACGTCGATTCCGGCCCGCGAGAGCAGCTTCCGGACGGCCGGGATCGGCCCGATGCCCATGACCCGCGGATCAACCCCGGCCACCGCGCTTCCAGCGAAGGCTCCGAGGGGCTCCGCGCCGAGCTCCCGCGCTTTCTCCTCCGAGGCGATCACCAGCGCGGCGGCGCCGTCGTTGATCCCGCTCGAGTTGCCCGCCGTGACCGACCCGCCGTCGCGGAAGGCCGGCCGGAGCGCGGCGAGCTTCTCCGCGCTCGTGTCCGGCCGCGGGTGCTCGTCTCGCTCGACCCCGTCGACGGCGACGAGCTCGTCGGCGAAGCGCCCGGCCTCCTGCGCTGCCGCCCACCGCTGCTGCGAGCGGAGCGCGAACGCGTCCTGCTCCTCCCGCGAGACGCCCCAGCGCTCGGCGACGTTCTCGCCCGTCTCGCCCATCGACTCGAGCGGGAACATCGCCTCCATCCGCGGGTTCGGAAAACGCCACCCGAGGGTCGTGTCGTAGACGGTCTGGTCCCCGCGCGGGAAAGCCTTGTCCGGCTTGGCCATGACCAGCGGCGCGCGGCTCATCGACTCGACGCCGCCCGCGACGAAGAGGTCGCCGTCGCCCACGGCGACCGCATGGCACGCAGCGACGACGGCGCTCAGCCCCGACGCGCAGAGCCGGTTGACCGTGACGCCTGCGACGGCCTCGGGAAGACCCGCGAGCAGCGCGGCCATGCGCGCGACGTTCCGGTTGTCCTCGCCGGCCTGGTTGGCGGCGCCGAACCAGACGTCCTCGATCTCAGCCGCGTCGACGCCCGCCCGCTCGACCGCCGCCGAGATCGCGAGCGCCGCGAGGTCGTCGGGCCGCACGTGCGAGAGCGCGCCGCCGTAGCGCCCGACGGGCGTGCGGACGGCAGAGAGGACGACGGCGCGGGCCACCCCGCCAGCGTACTTTCAGGCGACGAACTCGACGCGAACCGGCTGCTCGTAGGCGCCGATCGCCTGCGCGCGCTCGAGCAGCTCCTGGACCGCCTCGCGGCCCTCGTCGCCGTAGTCGCACGTCAGGTCGTTGACGTACATGCCGACGAAGCGATCGGCGAGGTCGTCGTCGAGGCCCCGACCGAACTGCATCGCGTACGCCATCGCCTTCCGACGGTTCGCGAGGCCGGCGGCGATCGACTCGCGCAGGACGTCGGACAGCTCGCGAAGCGCGTCGACACCGAGGTCGCGCCGAGCGACGTTCACCCCGAGCGGCAGCGGCAGCCCCGTCTCGAGCAGCCACCACTCGCCGAGGTCGACCGACTTCGCGAGGCCCTCCGCTTCGTACGTGAGCTGTCCCTCGTGGATGAGGAGGCCGGCGGCGGCGCGGCCGGACTTCACCTCGTCCAGGATCGCGTCGAACGGCAGCTCGCGGTAGCGGAAGTCGCCGAGGTACATGCGAAGGACGAGAAACGCGGTCGTCATCCGACCGGGGATGGCGATCTCGACGTCGCGCAGCGCCGCCCGAGAGAGCGGCTGTGGCGAGACGACCACCGGCCCGTAGCCCGACCCCATGCTCGCGCCGTGCGGCAGCAACACGTACCGGTCCTGCACGAGCGGGTACGAGTGGAGCGACAGCGCCGTCACCTCGAGCCGCCCCTCGAGCGCCCACTCGTTGAGCGTCTGGATGTCGCGAAGGACGTGCTCGAACTCGAAGCCGCGGGTGTCGATCTCCCCGGCGGCCAACGCCCAGAACATGAACGCGTCGTCGGGATCTGGGCTGTGACCGAGGCGGATCAGCACGAGCGCGGCAGGCTAGCAGCCTACAATCGGCCCCGTGTCCAGGCCCGTTTTGACCGATGCCATCCAGGACTACCTGAAGGAGATCTACAAGCTCGCGAGCGAGGGCGAGGACGGCGCGTCGGTGACCGCGCTCGCGCGGCGGCAGGGCGTCTCGGCGGCCTCGGCCAGCGCGATGGTGAAGAAGCTCGCCGCCCTCGACCTCGCGGAGCACCAGCCATACGGCGCGATCGCCCTCACCCCGGCCGGCGAGCAGGTGGCGCTCGAGGTGATCCGGCACCACCGGCTGCTCGAGCTCTACCTCGCGGAGACGCTCGGCGTCCACGTCGACGACGTCCACGACGAGGCCGACCGGCTCGAGCACGTCATCTCCGAGGAGCTGGAGGCGCGGATCGACAGGGCGCTCGGCTTCCCGACGCACGACCCGCACGGCGATCCGATCCCCGACGCCGACCTGAAGTGGCCAGCCGACGAGCTAGCGGCGGCCGAAGAACCAACGCTCTAGCGGCTTCAGGATCTCCTCGCGGGTGAAGGGCTTCGCGTCGGCGGGCCGACCGTCCTGCTCCGTCACGCGGACGTCGTCCTCGAGGATCGCGTTCGCCTGCTCGAGCGCGTCCTCCAGCTCGTAGCCCTCGAAGACGTAGTCGTCGCCGCGCGGCGCGTCCGAGGGCCGGTGCTGCGGATTGACCGCGCGGCCGACCGCCCACACCGCGCCCTGCTTCCGCTCGATCCAGATCACGATCCGCTCTTCGACCCCGCGATCGTCGAAGCCGGAGACCACCCGCTCGGCGAAGCGCCCCTCCGTCGAGTGCCGCTTCATCGAGCCGAGGATACAATCGCCGCGATGGGCAGGCTCGCCGATCTCCTGCGCAGCCCGTTCTCCTTTCTCGGTGCGCGGTCGTCCCAGGAGGAGCGCGTCGCCGCCTACGTCATCCGCGAGCACGAGCGCGGCCGCACGCTCGCCGAGATCCTCGACGACCCCTACGTGCGGAATCGGCTCACCCCGCAGCAGGCGGAGCGGCTCCTCGACCGGCCGGAGATCATCCGCGCCGTCGGCGACCAGACGATCGAGCAGACGCGCTCGGTCCGCGCCACCCGCTAGATCTCCCGGCCGACCCCGCGCTCGCGGGCGCGCTCGAGAGCCACGGCTGCGATCGCCACGTCCCAAGCCGCGAGCCCGTTCGACTTGAAGAGGACGACGTCGTCGTCGGAGACGCGGCCCTGCACCTCGCCGGCGACGACCTCCTGGAGCTCGTGCACCTCGAGCCAGTCGAGGACGCCACGCTCGATCGGCTCGACGAGGTCGCCCGACTCGAGCCGCGCCTGCTCGATCGAGTCACAGCAGACGAAGCTCGCCCGCTCGAGGACGACGTTGTCGAGCTCGCGCGCGCCGAGGTCGTTGGCGCCGATCGCGCACACGAGCGCGCCCGGCCGGAGCCATTCGCCGCGCAGCACCGGGTCGGTCGAGGTCGTCGCCGTGACGACGACGTCCTGCTCGCCCGCCTCGCGCTGCTCCTCGGCGGGCTCGCCCCCCACCCGGCGGCAGAAGTCCTCGAGCTTCTCGCGCGTGCGGCAGTAGACGACGACCCGCTCGATCGTCGGCACGGCCGCGCGGATCGACGCGACCTGGCTTTCGGCCTGCCAGCCGCAGCCGATCACGCCGAGCGTCCGCGCGCCCGGCCGCGCGAGGTACTTCGCCGCGACGCCGCTCGCGGCCCCCGTACGGAGCTGCCCGAGCCGGTTCGCTTCGATGATCGCTGCAAGCTCGGCGCGCCGCGTCTCGAAGAGCTGGACGACGAAGCGGTAGTCGTCGTAGCCGAACGCGGTGTACGTCTTCGTGCCCGCGTAGCCGAGCTCGAGATCGACCGCCGCCATCACCGCGAGGATCCCGCGCTCGAGCCGGAGCCGGTAGCGCGGCCGGTTCTCGACCTCGCCCGCCGCCAGCCGGTGGAACGAGCCCTCGACCGCCTCGAGCGCGTCCTCGGTTGTGAGCAGCGCGGTCACGTCCTCTTCGGTCAGGTACAGGGTCACGACTTCTTGATGAAGCTAATCGCGCCGCTCGTCTCGAGGACGGCCCACCTGACCTCGTCGAGAGAGGCGATCTGCTGCAGCCGCGCCTCCGCGAGCAGCTCCTCGAGCGTGATCCGCTGCCGGCGGAGGTTCTCCTCGATCGGCTTGCCGTCCTCGGCGAGGATCACCGGTCGCCCGGCGAGGAGCGGGCGCACGAGCGGAAGCTTGTAGGTGGCGTACGAGAACAGGACGGTCATGAGCGCGATGGTCGCGCCCGCGAGCATCAGGCCCGTAACCGAGAAGTCGTTCTGCGTCACGCCCTGCTGGACGATGTCGCCGATCACGACCAGGAGGATCAGGTCGAACGGCTCGAGCGTGCTCAGCTCGCGCCGCCCGACGACGCGCGTCAGGAAGAAGATGAACAGGAACGCGACCGTTGCCCGGACGACGATGTCCATCAGGGAAAGATCGTGACGTCGCGCTCGATCCGGAGCAGCGGCGTCGTGCCGTCGTCGAGCTCGACGTCCTGCGAGCGGTGGCCGACGTTCGTCGGGTTCACCTGGAGCTGCATGAAGAGGAGGTAGGACTTTCCGGCTGGGACGTGGCCGAGGGTGAGGACGAGCTTCCCGTCGGCGCTCGCCTCGCCGATCGGGCTCGGCTCGATCGTGTTGATCGTCATCCCCTCGGCCCAACCCGGATCGAGCACGAGCGTCGCCTGCTTCAGCTCGCGCCTCGCGACGATGTGGAAGCGCGCCTCGAAGTAGAGCCCGCTCCGGACGTGAGTCGGCGCGTAGAGCGACAGCGACGCCGCCGCGGTCGCGGCCTTCGACGTCCCGGGCCGCTGGCCGAAGAGGTTCGCGAGCCCGGCGGCGCAGAGCGCAACGAGAAGGACGATGCAAAGGCGCCGGATGAGCGGCTCGCGCATCCCGACGACATCGCGATGGCGCGCCTGATCGAGCGTCTGCGGGAGGTCCGCCACGGGCGGGAGTTCGCCGCCGCCGGAGCCGTTTCCTGCGGCTCGGCGCCGCTACACTGGTCGCTCCTCTAGCGCCCGTAGCTCAGGGGATAGAGCGCTGCCCTGCGGAGGCAGAGGTCGCATGTTCGAATCATGCCGGGCGCATTTCGCTTCGCGCCCGTTCCGGGCGCTCGCTTTCACGGGGGGAACCCGGTTTCCCCCGTGGGCCCCCTCGTCGAAGCACCACAAGATGAACGGCGCCGGCGGAGCCGGCGCCTCTTGGAAGACCAGCACGGAGTAGCGTGGCCGAGCGGATGGGCAGCAAGAGCCGGCATTTGGGAGTTGGGGGACTCCCGGTGGTTGCGATCGTCGTCGGGGCGGCTTATCTCGCGGCTACCTACGCCTTGCAGGCAGTTCAGTGGTCGGTGATGACGGACGAGCTGCAGACGTTGCGGCTGGCGGTCAGCGTGGCGGAGACGGGCTCGCCCGTGCCGCGGATCCACGGGGAGTACTACGGGGCGCTCGGTCAGCTGTATCCGCTGTTGATCTCGCCGTTCTTCGCTTTTCTGTCGGTGCCGGCGGCGGTGACTGCGGCGCACGGCTTGAACGCGCTGCTGCTGGCGAGCGCGGGCGTGCCGGCGTACTTGCTCGCGCGTGACGTGGCCGGGTCGCGCGCGGCCGGTTGGGTCGCTGCCGCGCTGAGCGCGTTCGTTCCCTGGCTCGTGCTCTCGACGACGCTCCTGACCGAGAACGCGGCCTACCCGGCGTTCGTGTGGGGGACTTGGCTCTGCTACCGGGCCGTGGTCGACCCGAGCATGGGTCGCGACGCCGCCGCGCTCGCCGGCTGCGCGCTCGCGTTCTTCGCGCGGACGCAGCTGTTCGTGCTCGTCGTCGCGTTCGCCATCGCCGCACTCGCTCACGAGCTGAGCATCGGGAGCGACTCGCCGATCGCGCGTGCGAGGCGCACGCTGGTGCGGCACCGGCTCCTCGCGGGAACGGTCGCGGCCACCGTCCTCGCCGCAGCAGCGGCGCTCGCGGTGGGCTCGTCGCTCGACTTCGTCTTGGGGTCGTACGGCCAGGCGGCGCACGGCGACGTGCTCCCGGCCGGGATCTGGCGCGCGGCCGCCGTCCACCTCGACTACGTGGTCGTCGGCGTCGGGATCGCGCCGTTCTTGCTCGCCGCCGCCTGGGCCGTCGTCGCGCTCGTCCGTCCGACGCGCCCGGAAGCGCACGCCTTCGCGCTCCTCGCGGTGGTGCTCGTGCCGCTCCTCACGCTCGAGGCGGCGTCGTTCGACCTGCGCTTCAGCCCGGGCGCGTTTGTGCAGGACCGCTACCTCTGCTACCTGGTTCCGCTGGCCGCGGTCGGGGCGGCGGCCGCCCCGTTCGAGCGCCGACACCGAGGCCTCCAGGCCGCGCTCGTGCTCGCCGCCGCCCTCGCCTTTCTCTTGATCGCGGGCCTCGCCTCCTACGGGGGCGTCACGCTGTTCTGGGCCTCGCCGGCGGCGGCGTTCCAGAACTCGCTCCACGGCGCCGCGAGCACGCTTGGCCTCTCCCTGCCGAGCTTCATCCGCGTCGGAGCCGTGTTTCTCGGGATTGTGCTCGCGGCGCTGATCTGGCGCGCGCCCGCACGGCTCACGCTCGCGCTCGTCGGCGTGGCAGGAGCCGCCTTCGGAGCGTCCGAGGCCGCCTACGTCGCCGACCGTGTCGCCCTGCCGGTCGTGACGCGATCGATCACGATCGAGGGCGCGAAGCGAGACTGGGTCGACGCCGCCGTCCCCGCCGCGAGCTCGGTCGCGCTGCTGCCGAACCCCGGGCTCGCGCCCGAGTACTGGTGGGACACCGAGTTCTGGAACGGGAGCGTCGACCGGATGCTCGACCTCGACGGCGCTCCCAGGCCGACACCGTTCCCGGTCGTGCGGATGACCGTCGACGTGCGCACCGGCCGGATCCGCGCCGCCGACCCGCGTGCGCTGGTCGTGATCGCCGCAAACGAGACGCGGCTCGGGTTCGTCGGGACGCAAGTGGTCGCGACCGCCGCCCCGCTCACGCTCGTCCGCGTGCAGCGGCCCTACCGCGCGCTCTGGCTGACGCGCGGCACGTCACCGGACGGCTGGACCTTGCCGCGCAAGCCCGCCACGATCCGCCTCTACCCCGGCAGCCGGCCTGGCAGGCGACGCGTCGTCCTGACGCTGAGCGCC